>ERZ1090868.17-NODE-17-length-104352-cov-11.484942_pt1 | contig 104352 bp, 84 predicted proteins | sample MGYA00478475_ERZ1090868 | MGnify/ENA primary metagenome ERZ1090868 (study PRJEB33644, sample SAMEA5815747) | chicken gut metagenome | biome: Chicken; feature: Gastrointestinal Tract; material: Caecum | place: Ireland | collected 2019-01-01 | study: A study of the...
TCTATAATCATGTCCGTCCTCATTCCTCCATTGCAATGAAGACGCCGCTTGAATATGAAGAGGACTTGGCAACGAGCAAGTCCGTCAAGCCTAGCGCTTAAGCGCTTCACGCCTATCACACCGGCTTAACAAGTCCGGATTTCGCGCCCCACCCCAGTTTTACTACAATACTTCAAATATTGTTGTACAATCAAAATATGAACGAGACGCAAGCATCCCTCTTTTTTGAAGCACTGTCCTCTGACGTGCGATTGCAGATTTTCCGGTTATTGGTTCGGTTCTCGCCCCATGGTCTGGTGCAAGGCGAGATCGCCCAGAAACTCGATCTGCCTATTACGAACCTCTCTTTTCACCTCAAAGCACTCGTACACAGTACTCTCGTGGACGTGCAGCGCGAAGGTCGGTTTATGCGTTACAAGGCCAATATCGCGCTGATGCGGGAAGTTGTCGGGTATCTCACGTCCGAATGCTGTACCGGATGCCGAACCATTGACTCTGACACTGCGAATTAGTCGTGATTGTTGTCGTCTCTTAGTTTTTCTTATTTATTTCAACTCTTCTGCATTTATTGATCTAACAAAATGCCCGAACAGAAATCTTCATGTTGCTGCTGTGGTCAGGCAAAACCTCAGGCTCCTCAGACAAATGCTGATAACTGGACAGCGAAATACTTGTTGGGCGTGATTATCTTTGCTGCCATGTGGTTCTTTGCCTACAGCGGCATTGAAGATGCTGCGCACTGGGTTGTCTTTGAAGGATGGGGAGCTTCACCGGCATCGAACATTGCTTCAGCGGTCGAATTCTTTCTTTATGACACCGTCAAAATTCTCTTGCTCTTAGTGGCGCTCATCTACGTCATTGCTTGGTTGCGCGCCACTCTGAACGTGGAAAAGGTTCGTGACTACCTGACCGGGAAAGGTCGTGGCCTCGGGTACTTTCTGGGTGCCATGTTCGGAGCTGTGACGCCCTTTTGTTCATGCTCCAGCATTCCGCTGTTTCTGGGATTCACCACGGCCCGGATTCCTTTTGGGGTGACCATGTCTTTCTTGATCACTTCTCCACTCATCAACGAAATTGCCGTTGTGTTGTTGTGGGGGTTGTTGGGTTGGAAGTTCACAGTGGTTTATGTCCTGGTAGGTCTGACTGCCGGCATCATCGGCGGCTTCTTCATGGACAGCATTCGTGCCGAGCGATGGCTGCAGCCTTTCATCATTGAGTCTATGAACAACCTTCCGGTTCACTCTGCTGAAAGCTCAGATACTTCAACAGAAAAACTGTCGTTATGGGAGCGCCATCTTTTTGCGTACTCAGAAATGACCTCGATCTTTCGCCGCGTCTGGCACTGGGTTATTGTCGGTGTCGGTATCGGAGCACTTCTGCACGGTTTTGTCCCCGACAACTGGTTTGCCGAAAATCTCGGCGCCGGTCAATGGTGGTCTGTTCCGATTGCCGTTTTGGTCGCTATTCCCCTTTATTCCAACGTCACCGGCATTGTTCCTGTCATGGAAAGCTTGCTTGTTAAGGGCATGCCCATCGGAACCACCATGGCGTTTTGCATGAGCGCTGTTGCGGCAAGCATCCCCGAATTCATCATGTTGCGACAAATCATGACGGCAAAACTTCAGGCGGTCTTTATCGCCTATTTGTGGGTCATCTTTACATGCGTCGGGTGGCTCTTCAATGCCATCGAACCACTTATCACTCAATAAGGAGAAATCATGGAAATCAAAGTCTATGGTCCCGGTTGCGCCAAGTGCGTTACGGTCGACAAACTGGTGCGTGAAGTCGTTTCTCAGAAATCACCTGATATCTCGGTGGAGAAAATTTCTGATATTCGCGAAATGATGAAAGCAGGCATCCTCTCAACACCTGCGGTCGTGATAGACGGCGTGCTCAAATCGTCAGGCCGTGTCCCCAGCAAAGAAGAAATCGAGTCCTGGATCAGCTAAACATTCTCACCGCTCCGATCCACAACGTTCCAATCTCTTTGCCTCAGGTTCTGTTGCAACGACGAAAACTATTCACTCAAGCGTGAGCTTCCTATAATGTTAGCCGCCACTTAAGGGTGAACAATTTCGTCAAGTTTCTCTGGACAGTTTTTCAGACATCAGACACATTGAAATGAACACGGCACGCGAAGCGATTATTCCTCACGTGCCGTTCGTGTCTTAATCCTTAGTCAGTCGGCTGTTTCTTTTTTGAAAAGCTCGCAATCTTAAGCTCTCCCCCTGGAAGGTCAAATTTTGAGCTAATTCCAGGAAGCGTTCCGTTGATGCTCTGAGGTGCAAGCTCAGAGCATCGTCGCAAGACCAGTTCGCTATCGCCTGATTCGCCGTAATAATCGTGCTCTTGCGGTCCGCGTGGCGGGCGTGCAGGATCTCGCAGAAACCTTCACAGCGTTCTCCTACCCGGCCTACGTCGTCAATAATCACAAGATCCTGACTCCGAAAGTGCTGCAGTTGCCGTTTGTACGCCTGCCGGTTTGTGTTCCTAGCGTCGTAGAGCCGCTCGGCAAGCGCTTTTTCTTCGATGAAAAAAGTGCGGTATCCTTTGCCGACAGCTTGCTTTCCGAGATGGACGGACAACAGTGTCTTCCCAAGGCCTGTAGGTCCGCTCAGAAGAAGATTCTCACCGCGCTCCACCCACGTTAGTCTCATCAGCTCATCGAGTTTCTTGGCGGAAATTGAAGAGAGCTTGGGATCGAAGGTGCAGCAAAGAAACTGCTCGGGAAGCGGGCTGTCGTCATCCAGGTGGCGATCTTCTTCGCCTGACGCTTGTCGGCAATAAATCGTAGTCCGGCGCGAAATGCTTCCAATGCGGAGCTAGGCCCGTCACGGTCAAGTCCCAGCATGTATTCGGTGATGCCTTCGGCGTCCTTTTGAAGGCGCAGTGCGGCAAGCAGCTTGTTCAGGTCTTCATCCATTGGTGTACCTCTCGATACCGACAAGGTCCTGCATGTGATGGCTAACCCTGTTCGGTTGTTTCAGCTCGAAAGCCGGAGCCGTGTCCGCTGTGACAGCTTTGCTGTCACATTTGTAGGTCTGCATCTGATCCACCGGAATCGCTCCGGTCAGCAACTCTCGTCCCTCCATGGTGGAGATCAGGAATTCGCCGTTGTGCCGCACCGTTATGGCAACCCAAGTCCCGGCACACTCGGGCCGCAGCTGAAAGCGTTGCCTGTAAAGGTGCACGGCAGCACGCCTTGAAGCGACCTCGATGCGATGGGCAACCGGCATGTACGTATCGGCGTGCCCCGGAATGGCAAGGAAGCTGCGCTCTTCTTCAAACCACTGGGCGACGGTTTTTCCGCCAAAGGTGCGAGTGTCTGCAATATCGACGATCCATTGATCAATCTCGGACTGTAGTTCCTTGATATTTCGAATATTTCTATTCAAGTATTGCAACCGTAACAGACAGTTTTCCTTGAAGTACCGCCCAAATCTCTCGACGGAACCTTTATGAGCTTCCTATAACTTAAAATGCAAATACCGCCCAGCCGATACGCTGTGGGAATCTTTTCGGAGGTTCGACATGGCAATCGCCTGGAAACACACTCATGCAACTTATCTTAGGAGCGGGCTCACCAAAATCGAGTTCTATTGCAAACACCTCGTCGAGTTTTCCGACGACGGCCGCCTGCCCTGTGTGTACACCTACTACAAGCGATTTGAGCGACTCGAGCAAATAATCCCGAATCCGCCGGACGGATTCGACGATCCGATTCCGATTCGTCAGATCGGCGGGAATGTCTGCGTTGCCGGCGCAGTGTCCTCAAAAGAGCCACAAATTGGTCAAGTTGGTCAACTTGCACAAGATTTGTCCCGCATGACGTCCAAGGGCGACCGCAGGCTCTATGCCGCCGACGGCCTTAAACGAGATTTCCGCATGAAGCTGCCCAACGGAACGGAAATCAGCTTCGAGACAAAGTCGCCGGAACTGCTCGCCATGCAGATGCTCGTTGCCTGCGGGGGAGCTGCATGATGTTTGACATCGCTTCTCGCCGCATTACCCTCGTCCTGGCGCCGGTCGACATGCGTTGCGGCTATGCATCTCTCTCGCGTTTCGCGCAGGAGTGTTTGTTCATTGATCCCGATACCGGCAGGGAAGTCGTTATTTTCGTCTCCAAAAAAAAGAGGCATCGCCAAACTCATTTGGTCCGACGAGAAAGGGGCATGGCTGTTGACTCGGCGACTTCACAAACAGAAGTTCGCCCGATTCGAGCAACTTCTCCGAACGCAGGAGGTTTTGGACCTTACGCCGGACGATGTTTGGGCTTTTCTAAATGGAAGTGCAGTACCTGTTCGAGCAGAAAAGTACGGGTTCTGATCTGCATCAAATCGAAGGAAAAAGCCGCAAATTTCTCGGTTTCAGAAGGTAGTTTTAAATACCTGTACGGGACTTTTGTAGGGGTTTCAGGCGCTGCTGTTCGACTGAGACGACCCCGCCGGCATCCGACAACAGCAACGTCGCCACGGCGCTCCTAAATCGATGTAACCGACTGATTTAAAACAGAATTTTTCGAGACACTTGATAAAATTCATCCTCGCCGCATCGCTCAATACCAATCAATCATGCCCAGCAAACTTACGCAGAACATCACGATCAAGGAACTCCAAGCGCAGATTGAAGCGCTGAAAGCGGACTCGACAAAGAGCGCCGCAACAATTGCGTTGCGTATTCTGAGCTCGAATGCCTCCAAACGGCCGTGCATTTTGCGTACAGCGTGCTCGAAAGGACGGTGGTTTGGCTCAGAGACCATCTCAGCGGCTTGGCCAATCGTGACGTTGATGTTCTGCAAACGCTCGTTGCCGAGAGCACTCTGGCAATGACAGAGTTGCGCGGCATACCAAGTTTGCACAAGCACTTCGAGAAAAGCTTCGAAAAATACGACGGCCCGCTCGCGCAGACTGTCGAACAGGCCCAGAAGGCGGCAGCCGAAGCCAAACAGCTCTCACAGCTGACTCAGAAGCGTGCCGTTGAGCAGATGCTCAAGACAAAACGTTGCATTCAGGACAACAACAGGAAAAGCGGGAAAATCAAAGACGTTGTCGGGCAAGCCGCCATCAGCGAAGCAGAGCTGCACCCGGAAAACGAAATGCTCAAGGCTGCAGCGCAGATCGCTGCGGCACAGACACCGGCATGTCCGAACGAGAAGAAGCCGCTGCTTGGCAAGCAGGCGGATCCGAGTCGCGCAGCCGTTCCTACGCTCAAAAGCGAAGGGCGCACCGATGCGTGCGCTTGCCCGCATTGCAGAGCGCAAGCGGGGCTGATTGCAGTCAAGGGACCGAAGGCTTTCGTGAGAACCTGCATCGCAAGCTTGGATAAGCTCCTGCAGAACGCCTTCCTGGATAATCCCGTTTTCCAATGCAATGCCTGCGGCAAATATCACATGCACCTGCCGGAGGATCTTCCGATACCGGCAGGCCCGACCCGCACTGTATCGCAGGAATTGCTGTTTGAAAGCGCCCGCCTCTTTACTCACGGCGTGCCGATGAATCGCCTCAACGATATTCTCAATACGGGCGCAAGCTCAATGAGTCCGGAGACGATTCCTCGGAATATGCACGACTGGATCAACAGCGGCCTCGGCCGCCCGCTTGTCGATGCCATCAAAGCGAAAGCGCAGCAGGAAGACGTAATCTGTGTCGACGAGACACCGTTCAGCTGCCTGCAGCAAGCGGGAATGAGCAAGAAGAAGCTGGCGGACGATGATGCTGCCAAGCAAGCCTATTTGCTGACGATGACGAGTCCGGCATCGGCGTCGTACCAATTCGCCGCTTTCAATCGATTGCAGAGCAGAAGCGCCGATTCGCTGGAAAGTGTGCTGAAGGACTACAAAGCCACGACGTACATCACCGATGCATGCGCCGGTTACGGAACTGTCATTCGAAACAGTACGGCGACAATCAAACGACAGTCTTGTCTGGCGCACCTCACGCGCGTCGTTTACGACGCGCTGGACCTGGCCAACATGGAAAAAAGCGTTTCGAATCCGAAGAACAAAGGCAAGCTGCGTGAGGCGCTCGTCGAGAGTTCGCCTGCGTACTATCTGACGCTGGTTACGGATGCAATCTCGAAGATCTACGACTGGGAAATGACACTCAAGCCAATCGAGGACGAAGAGGCGGCCGCCTGGAAGACGCGAGTGGAGGAATGCCGCAAGGAGCATGCCCTGCCGCTGATGGACAACATTAACACCATCATGCGGAAGCTTGCGGAAAAGTACGCCGTCAAGAAAGGAAGTACGTGGGAGGCGAAACTGGAGTCGCCGTATTCCAAGCCGATCGTTTATTACATGAACGGCCGGGAGAATTTCCGAGTCTTCCTTGAGAACGCGAACGTAACGCCGGATTCATCTGCTGCGGAGAGAAGCCTGAGACCGATATGCGTGTTGCGAAACAGCAGCAGTTTCAAGCAATCGCAGGAGTATATGGAGAGCATGTGCGATTGGTTTACGCTTTTCGTTACAGCCAAGCTCAACGGCATTGAACGCCCGACACAATGGCTCAACGAGTACGGACGGGCAATCTATTCGACTGCGTGGACGCCATGCTGAACCGACGCGCGGAAGGAGGCCTTGATTTAACGAGGCGCTTCCAGTTTGATCCGAAGGACATAGCCTCATTCCCCGCACACGAATGGGAACCCTCGGCATACATGGCTCGAAAAAGGCAGCAAGCGGCAGTACCGTAACCGGACCGCTCAAGGCTATCGCCTTGAGCGGCGAGACCGCATGCTCGACCGCAAGCAGATAAAGAGAGAGGCGCTGATTGCTCTGCGCCTCTCTCTTTATCTGGGAAATTTTGCTTGCCCTCAGTTTTAGGAAGCTCACGTTCATCATTTCGGTCAAAGTCACCAGTCACCCGCCGCGCCCGGCTTTTCTCGAGGAAGTTCCTCTTCTTGACTGGCAGGAAGCCGGTTTAACAAAGCCATCTACTGCGCGGTGCTCCCATGTCGCGCGTTTGCCGAAAGGGTTCTTCTGATACGGCAGACTCAGCGATCGCGACGCAAAAGCAGTCGATGCAGCCTTGTTTGGTCTTGGGTTCCTCACTACGTCGAGGCGCCATCAATAGCCATTTCACGAATGCCGCTCAAAAAGGACGGCTTTGTGCTTTTCGGCAGCCGTGAAGAGAAAACGGTATCGCTCACCGGAACGAAGCCAGCGGCCTCAAGCTTAAAGATGAGCGCAGTGATGCTCGTCAAAGTTCGCCGATCGCCTCCAAGAAATGATGAATCTCGAGGGCCGAGCGCACTTCGAGCTTCTTGCAGGCGTTCGAACGGTGAATCTTCACCGTGTGTTCCTGAATGTCGAGGTCGATCGCAATCTGCTTGTTCATCTGGTCCTGTGCGACGCGCTTCAAAATCTCCTTTTCGCGATCGGTCAGGAGTTCGTAGCGGCTTCGCATGCCTTCCACTTCAATTTGCGCGCGCCGCGCTTCAATGTTCTTTTCGGTGAGGCGCTTGACGATTTCACGGAACTTCGCGGGGTCGACGGGCTTTTCCAAAAAGTCCTCGGCGCCGAGCTTCAAGGTAGAAACAGCCATGCCGATGTCGCCGTGCCCGGTCAAAAAGAGGATCGGGAGATCGATCCCGCGGCGAAGCATCTCCTGCTGCAGCTCAAGCCCGCTCATGCCGGGCATGCGCACGTCGAGAACGACGCAGCCCGGATGCCGCAGATCGTCGTGGTCGAGGAAATCGCGTGCACTCTCGTAAGTGACGACGTCGATCCCGACCACCCGCAGGGCGAAGGATTCCGAACGGCGTACCGTTTCTTCATCGTCAACGATGCGAACAAGCGCGGGATAGAGGTCGGGTGAAGGCGTGGCGGTCATAAAAATACTTTTCTCTCAGACGAAATCGGGCGCTCCGAATTTCGTTTCTTTGTGCGTTGTGTTTGGATTTAAGTCTCAGCCGACTTCGTGCTCGCCGGCTTTCGGGCGGCTGCCCGCACCGTCCGTCTGTCGCTGCGCCATCGAAAGGATTGCGCAAAGACCGGACGGCTCTACACGGCGGAAGCGCAGCTTCGCGGCGTGACGCTCGGCAATGACGCGGCAAATCGAAAGCCCGAGCCCGAGTCCCTCGAGTTTATCGCTTGAAATGGGGTGCGCGAGGTCGTTGAACTGCGCGTCCGAGATGGCGGGCCCGTTGTCGCGCACCTCGAGCACCCAGCGGGGATCGTCCGAAGTGACGCCGTCGGCAAAGAGGCGAATCGAAATCGTGCCCTTCCCTTCGGGCGACGCCTTCGCCGCGTGCAGCGCATTCTTTAAAAGATTGACGATGAGAAGCTCGAGTTCAAGCGGATCGCCTTCGATCGGGGCTTTATCGGCGAAATCGGACGTGATGCGCACGCCCGTGCGGTCGGCGCTCGAGCCGAAGGTTACAAACGCGCGCTTCGTGACTTCGCAGAGGTCGATCGGCGCGTGCACCTGCGTCTTCTGTTTGGCGTACTTTCTCACGCGTTCGACAATTTCCGAGACACGTTCAGCCTGCTCGGCGATTTCGCGCGTGGCTTCGTCAATCATCGGATCCTTTCCGCGGCCGCCCAAATAAAGCTGCAGACCGTCTGCGTAGTTGATGAGCGACGCCACGGGCTGACGCAGTTCGTGCGCGATCATGCTCGAGAGTTCGCTCACGATCCCGGCGCGCTCGAGCTGCGACAAGCGGGCGCGGTTTTCCTTTTCGCTCTCTTCCAATGCGGATTTTTCGTCAATGATCTGAACGAGCGCCCGTGTGCGGTTGCGCACGACGCGGCTCACGAGAATGTTGTACCCGACGGAACCGGCGAGAATGAGGAAGCCTATCAGCATCGCATACTTGTAGCGGTCGGTTGTGTCGTCGCGGTCGCCGTCGGCAGAGGCCATCACCCCGGCGTACCGGTGGATGACGCGGCGCGAATCGTTCACCTGGTTGGCAACGGTCCACCCCCAGCCGTCAGCCGTGAGAGGCATGCCGAGAAGCGTCGAAGAGGCAATCTTGCCCCACTCGGCCGGCAAATCGGGACGGGCGGCGAGAACGAGGTCCGGATAAAGCTGCGTCGACGTTCGACAAGCAAAGCCTTCGACGGGGCGCTCGCCGAGCACGCGGAATTCGTCCTGTGACACCAGTCCCTGCAGCTGAAGCGACTCGAGTTCGCATGTTGAAAGCACGCCGGCCTCAACGCGGCCTTCGCGAACCATTTCGACGACTTCCTCAGGCGAATCGCTCGTAAAGAAAACCTTCCCGAAGAAGTTGTTCGGGTACTGAGTGATGTTGCCGATCGCGGCAAGTGCCGTGAGCCAGCCCGAGAAGGACGACTTTTCGATCGCGGCTACGCGTTTACTGCGCAGATCGCCGAGCTCGAGCAACTCGTCGCTGTCCCCGCGCACAATGAAGACGGACCCCGAGGCCTTTTCGCTCACCGTGGCCACCGGCGTCTTTCGCGTCGCAAGCCAGATGGCGCCCGAACCCGCATCGGCCAAATACGTGTAAAAGCCGCTCGAAACGAGGAAAAGATCGAACTCGCGCTTGATGACGCCAAGCTGGAGCTCGAATTCGGAAAGCTTTACAAGTTCGATCTCAAGTGTCGGAAAGGCGCTTCGAAGCCGCTCGAGCGACGGAATGAGAAGCTTCTTGCGCATATTCGTCTCGGCGCGCTCGAAGTAGCCGATCCGGAGTCGTTTGCCGCGTGCCTCGGGAATGATGGGCAATCCTTCGACAGCCGCGGCTTCCGTATCGGCCCAGCCGTCGTCGACCACCGTGTCGGACGCCGACGGAGCGGCCGAGAGCGGCGACGCGCAGAAACCAAGCGCAAAAAGACTCGCCAGAAGGCCGGCTGCGAGCGCCGCAGAGAAGAGCTTGCGCCGTTCAGCTGCCGGCCGAGAGACGGCCACGTCCCTCTGCGCTTTGCCTTTGAACGGTCGGAGCGAGCGCTGTCGAGTCATTTTTGAATCCGAATGGTATCTGAGTAATTCGCTGATTATGCTGTACTGTGCCAAAAAACGAAAGATTGGCGCGAAAAGAAAAACTTTTCGTCAAGACGCCTGCTATACGCAGTTTTCCGACCGCATCAAGTAAACGAGGCCTCTTCGAATCGGCTCCGAGTCGGCCGTCAAACGGAAAAAACCTCCGGCACGGAGGAGCTCTCGTGCCGGAGGTTCGTGCCTCCCTACGAAACAGGAAGCGTTCGACCGAAATCGATTAGTTGAGGATGATCGTCATCACGATCATGACGATGAGGCCGCCCGTCATCGGGATCGCGGTGCGGCGCACGAGTGCGAAGGGACTGATGCCCGAGCAGCCGGCAACTGCCACAACCACAGCCGTAATCGGCGACATCACGCGGGCAAGACCCGTCGAGAGCTGCATCGGCATGAGGAGAAGAATCGTCGAGACGCCGAATTCCTTGGCAAAGTCAGGAACGAGCGGCGCGAAGGCGTAGAACGGCGCATTGCCCGAACCCATAACGACCGAGGCGATCGAAATGAAGGCAACGACGACGATCATGATGGCATAGGCGGGCAGACCGAGGTTCTTCGTCGCTTCGATGAGATAGTCGATCGTGCCCGTGGCGATAAGGCCCTTGGCGAAGAGTTCGCCGGCAACGACAAGCGTCACAACGGTGGCAAACTGCTTGCCCATCATGTTGAAGAATTCCATGCCCTGCGCGAGGACTTCCTTGGGGGCCTTGCGGATCAGTTCGCAAACCATGGAGATCGCGAACGAGATGAACATCGCGGTCGGCACGTCGAGCTTGACGGAGTCGATGACGAAGCGGTTGAAGACGATCAGCAGAACGAGCGGGATCGTCGGCAGAATGCCGTACCAGCTCGGGGCACCTTTGGCGTCGAGGTCATCGTTCTTGACGACGGACAGATCGACTTCGTTGGCCTTGTCGCCGTCCTTAGCGTCAAAGTAGCGCTGCGTGAAGAAGTGCAGCACCGCAACGGCAATCGTCACCACAATGCCGACCGGAATCTGGTACTCGATGAAGTAGGTCATCGTGTCCATGCCGGCAACCTGCGCAGCGTAGTTCGCCGCACCCGAGGTCGGACCCATATCAAGGCAGGAGACCGTGGCGATCAGCGCGGCGGCGGAAAGACGCGAAGCGCCGAGCTTCACGAGCACCGGGTACATCGTCACCATCAAGAGCATGGCGAGGCCAGAAGCCGACGGAATGAAGAGGTCGGCGACGGCGCCCACGATGTAGCTCATCGAAAGAACGATGTAGGGCGACTTGAAGACGCGGAGCGGACGCGAAAGGTAGTCGGCCATGATGGCGGAAGCGCCGATCATCGACATGTACTTCGAGTAGCCGGCAGCCGACATGATGAGAAGACCGATGCCCGCGAGTCGCGAAGACATGAGAGAGCTGATGGCCTTAAAGAGGTCAAAGCCCACGAAACCCGTGCTCTTGACGCCCTTCGGGAGGATCTGAGCACCGCCGGGCAAGAGCCCGCACATGTCCATAATGACGGCAGCCGTGAGCAGGATGAGGCCGCCGAAGAGAAGCACGAACTGTGCCTTCATCTTCTTGAGAAGCACCTTGACGACGAAGATCGTCACCAAGAGGGAAATGATTACGCCGACCATAGCGATTCCTTTGGTTGAGGTCCGGTTTAAGTGTGTTGAGGGTGAAAGGCTCGATGTCGACCTGCTTTGTCGGCCGCACGCCTTCCCGCCCGGTCGAAATCGGTCGGATTTCGACGGTTCGATCGAATTCTGATGAGAATCCAAAGGGACCGCTATGTACCAAGGTTCAATAGGCGAGCGCCTTGATTACTCGGAAAATCCCGAATCCGAGCCGAGGAACACAAGCACCGTAAAATCCCTCCCGCGCACGGGATTCGGATGTCTTCGCTCGAAGAAAAGTCGACCGCTCGTACAACGGTCGCTCGGAAATGCTCGACTGCGAGCACTTTGGACGAAAGCTGCTCAACGCCGGGCGACCCGACTCGCCCTACGCTCCTCTTCCGGCGCCGCTTTACGGATCATTCGTTCGCTTCGTCTTCGAGCTGAACGTCTCGCAGGAGTTCCTTTCGGTACTCTGCAGGCGTCAAGCCGAAGATGCTCTTGAAGGCGGTGATGAAGGCCGAAGGACTGCCGTAGCCAGCGGCATAGGCCGTCTCTTTGAGACTCTGCCCTTGCGAGAGCTGCGCGATCGAGACGAGAAATAGGTGCTGCAGCCGCCACTCCCGAAAAGTGAGTCCCGTATGTCGCTGCACCTGGCGATTGAGCGTGCGCTCGCTCATGCCGGCAAAGGCCGCCCACTCCCTCATGGACCAGTCGATGCGGTCGGGATTGTTGAATTCGACAGCAATACGCCGAAGGGCCGGACAATCCGAGAGCGGCGCAAACTGCGGCGGCATGCGCCGTGCGGCCTTGAGTTCCTAGATCGAGAGCATCGCGAGGTGCCAGCGCACCGCGTCGGAACGCTTTTTGTAAAAGCCGTACGCGGCAAAAAAAAAACGGGCTGCATGAAAACACGCAAGCCCGGTAGAAAAAGTCTCATACATCAGATTCGGACTCCGGAAACGACTAGTTCTCCCGAGTCGGGGAGCATTCTCCTCGTTAAAAAGCCGTACCGCCTTAGACCAAGGTTCAATTCCAACGTGCGGGAAACTTCCGATAATCGGGAGACTTGCCCGAAAGCGCTCGTCGGCGCCTTTTTCGGGTAACTGGATCCAAAAATACAAAGGAGCTATAGGACCATGAACCGCAAAGAAGCGCTTCTCGAACGTTTCCTCCGTTATGTCGCCATTCCGACCCAGAGCGACATGAAAGCGAAGGTTGTTCCGAGCAACCCCAATGAATTCAAGCTCGCGGAACTTCTCGCCGAAGAGCTGCGCGAATTGGGCTTTGTCAATATTGAAATCTCGGAACACGCCGTTCTCACCGCCAAGCTCCCCTCGAACCTCCCCGAAGGCACGAAGGCCCCGGTTATCGGCTGGATGGTTCACATGGACACGGTCAACGCCGGCCTCTCGCCCGAGATCCACCCGTGGGTCGTTCGCAACTACCAGGGCGGCGACATCTGCCTCAACGAAGAAAAGGACATTTGGCTTCGCACGATCGAACATCCCGAAATCGAACGCTATAAGGGCGACGACATCGTCGTCACCGACGGCACGTCCGTATTGGGCGCAGACGACAAGTCGGCAATTGCGAACGTCATGACGGCGTTCTCGATCGTTCGCGAAGAAAACCGGCCGCACGGCGACATCTACGTTGCGTTCGTGCCCGATGAAGAGCTCGGCGAGCGCGGTGCACGCAAGACCGATCTCTCGAAGTTCCCTGTCGACTTCGCCTACACGATCGACTGCTGCGAACTCGGCGAAGTCGTTTGGGAAACGTTCAACGCCGGCAACGGTAAGCTCACGGTGCGCGGCATCTCTGCCCACCCGATGGCTTCAAAGGGCGTTCTTGTGAACCCGATCCTCGTCGTGCACGACTTCATCAATATGCTCGACCGCGGCGAAACGCCCGAATACACCGAAGGTCGCGAAGGCTTCATCGTTCTCAAAACGATGGAAGCGACGCCCACGACCGCGGTTCTCACGATGAAGATCCGCGACCACAACAAGAAGCTTTACGAAGCCAAGAAAGACAAGCTGCGCGCAGCGGCCGAATACCTCAAGATCCGTCATCCGAAGGCCAAGATCGAACTCGAGCTCTCCGACTCGTACGCCAACATCGCCGACGCCGTTCGCGACGACAACCGCATGGGGATCGACATCCTCTACAAGGCCCTTGAAATGTCCGGCGTTGAAGCGAAGACCATGGCCATGCGCGGCGGCACGGACGGCTCGTACCTCTCCGTCTGCGGCCTCTTGACGCCCAACTACTTTACGGGCGCGCACAACTTCCACAGCAACTGCGAGTTCCTCCCGATGAATTCCTGGGACAAGAGCCTTGAAGTGACGCTCTCGCTTGTCCGCATTGCTGCTGAAAGCCGCAAAGCCTGATTGAAGCAGTCTCTAAGCTGCAGAAGTGCGACTGCGCGCTGCTGCAGCTCACTGCACCCGGTGCCATAAGCTTGAACGTCGACGTCGGGTGCGCCGAGCTCAGGAAGGGGCGTATGGTTTGAAACCGTACGCCCCTTTGCGCGTTTAAGCACCTTGTGATAGACCGATAGCGTCTCTCTTTGACGTAAAGTCCCTCGAACGAAGCGTACTCGGCGTACGCTTGGATGGGTGAGGCTTTTCTGGATGAACACAATCATGCACCGAAGAGTTGTGCTTTTATCGGCATTTTCCGCTGCGCTCACGGCAACCGTTTCCGGTCGCGTGCTTGCAGCGGGCGGAATCAGCCGCGACGAGGCCGTTTCGCTCGCGCTCGCCTACGCAGGTGTAGCCAAATGGGACATTTTCAATCTCAAGATCGATCGCGATGAGGAGCAAGGTGTTCCGGTCTATTCCATCGAATTCGAGACGAAGTTCGGCGACTTTGACCTGTGCGTCGCCCGCAGTTCCGGCCGAATCATCGATGCCGACATGAAGATCGATGACGAATGGGTTCGGCGCCAGCCTTCGGCGGCAAATCCCGAGAGCGAGGCCCGTCGGGAAGTGCTGCGTCGTGTTCCCGGAGCGTCGTCGGCCGACATTCGTCTCCGACAAGAAGGTCGACGTTGGGAAGGCGAACTTCGCTACGACGGCATGAAGTACGAATTCGAGGCGGATCGACGAACGGGCCTTATTTTCGACTGGACGGCCGAGCGGCGAGCATAGCGCTGTCTCGGGAACGCCCGTGGCGTTTTCCAGACTATCCGATGTTTCTATCGGAACGCGTGAAGCAAAACGGTTCAAAAGTGCCGGATCCTGGCGATGCGAGGTCCGGCAGCAAAGTCCGATTGAGAGAATTGTTGCGCAATTCGAGAAAATGCGCCTCTTAGCGTTTTTCGACTCAAGTATGCTCGAAAAAGAGAGGCGGGCACCGAGCACCTGAATATGCACCGAAGCCCGCACGCGCGAACGCTCTCAAGCGTTCGACATGCCCGTTTGCGCAATGTCATTCATGCAGAACAACAAGCCCGATACAACCAGAAAACCAGCAAAGCTTTTGAATCGAAATGCCGCAGCCGGAAAGCGCCGTCTCTGCTTTGGCGCTGCCGCTGCTGCCGGCTTGTCGATCGCCCTCCTCCTGGTCGGATGCGCCACGGAATTCCATCTTCCCGCGCCGGCGTCGAGCTTTGAGGAATACGTCGCTCAGACGCATAGCTTCATAGCCGCCAACCGCCGCTTTGCAACGGCCGATCATCAGACGGAAATCGACCGCGCGAGCCCATGGGAAATTCGGCCCCAAAAGCCTGACGGACGTGCCGTTCTCTGCATTCACGGGCTCTCGGATTCGCCCTGGACCTTCCGCGACACCGGTGCGAAACTTGCCGAGGACGGCGTTCTTGTGCGCTCGATTCTGATACCCGGCCACGGCACGAAACCCGAGGACATGCTGGGACTCACGGGTGCGGACTGGATCGAAGCGGCTAGGCGAGAACTGCTTCGGTTAAAGTCCGAAGGCTACCGAGTCTGGGTTGCGGGCTTCTCGACGGGCGGCAACATCGCCCTCACGCTCGCCGCTCAAACGCAGGTCGAAGGCCTTCTTCTTTTTTCGCCAGCCCCCTACATTCGGTCGAACCTTGTCTACCTTGTTCCTGCCGCGTCGCTCTTTTTCGACTGGCTTCGTACGCCCGAGGAAGCCGGGGGCGGCACTTCGCCCGTTCGATACCGCACGGTGCCGATGTCGGGCTTGAATGCCTTTTACGACACCATGCGGGAAGCCCAGGGCTACCTGAATACGCCGACCGAGCGCCTCAAGAAAACGCCGGCATTTCTTGTCCTTTCCGAATTCGATTCGATTGTGGACTCGCAGGACGTCTTCAAGGCCGCCGATGAAGTCTTCGCGAACCCGAAGTCGCGCGTTCTCTGGTACGGCGACGCCTCGCCCGAGCGCGAGCGCATTCGCGTGATCTTCCGCACGTCAAATCTCCCTGCCGAACACATTCGCAGCTTCTCGCACCTCGGGATCAACTTTTCGCCCGAAAACGAATACTACGGCAAGGCCGGGCGTCGCCACCGATGCGAAAGCGGCGAGTCCGTCGGCTACCTGCGGTGCGAACTCCCCGATGATGCGCTTTGGTACGGCGCCTGGGGCGAGAAACGAGGCGACAAGCCCTTTGTGCGACTCACTTACAACCCGTACTTTGAAGAACAGTCGAAGCGCCTCGTTGATTTCCTTCGCGAAACGGACTCGACGCACGCTGCAGAGAGGACGACGAAATAGGTTTACAGCCCGCTCGATTTGCCTCAACAGGCCCAAAACTGTCGCCCATACGCGACGATTCCGCTCGTCTCGTGCTTTTGATCGCCCTGAGCGTGCCGAAATGGTCTTTCCGGTGTTATATTTCGTGGGCCCGAAGCGGCTGAGCAATTGCCTCGGCAGTCAAATCCTCTGCAAATCGCGGGCGGCATGACGAACGCTTCGGGTGCCGCCCGCCCCCGCGCTTTTTGGGATCCGGCTGCAGATGAAGTTTCGCCTCCTTCGTGTTCCTTGAGCGAAGCTGCGCCTCAAATACTTGGCGAGAGACGTCGCGTTTATTTCGCCTGTCGCCGCTTTGATGACCGTTTCTTCAAGATCCTTCGGCACTCGCGTACGGATCCCGTTCATTCTTGAGAAAAGCGAACGTGCAGTTGATGGCAGTTCTTTTGTTGCCATCAAAGCGGACGTGTCCTCTCGCTGTCGCGACGTATTACATTCACCGCTATCCCGGGCACTCCACCATAGCGAAGGACGTTTCACTCGCGGCAGACGATCACCTGCAACGGTGTCAGGTGTTTCATTTGTAGACCAGCGACTCGTTAAGTGCGTCAAGCTCGTCGAGGATGACGCGGAACTTCTCGTGTGCTCGGTGCGGAAATCAGCACAACTGCCGGCCTGCCTCTCACGGAAATCAAGACCGGCCCGCCGCCATTCACGCCTGCGGGATCGATAATCCGAGTGAGCTTCGACAAGCCCCCCGAATGTGGCACGGAATTCGATTTCATAAGATTGATCGATCTCGGTTGTACTGTCAGTTTTGAGAATGAAGCTCTACATCGAGCGCTGAAAAAGTTTAACCGGTTGAACTTTTTTCAACTGTCGCCTCTTCATTCAAGCCTAGGCAGCAGCTGCCTCCTGCATGCGCGCGTTGGGTATGATGTTCGCTTCTCTTTGTTTTCTTCTGCCGCCATGCAGCCGCGTTATTTAACCCGATCTGCCGTCCGCTATCTTCCTGATTTGCGCATCGTTCGATTGCCTCTTCTGCTCTGCGCCGGCGCCCTCTTCTTTTCCCTGCCGACCGATGTCGTACTAGGTTCGGAGACTGCGTCCCAATCGACTCTTTCGCAGGCGCTCGATCAAAACGCTAATGATGTGAGCGGCCGGGATCTGCGGCAGACGCTCGATGCGCTTCGCGTCAGCGCTCTTGAAGGAAACTTTCGCGAAGAAAAAACCATCGCCGGCTTTCCCAAACCCATGGTGTCGACCGGGCGTTTCTCGCTTACGACCCAAAAGCTCGTCTGGGACGTGACCGATCCCTTTCCTATCACGATGACGATCGATTCGACGGGGATTCACTATTCGAGCGACGATCAAAAGGGCTTTGAAACGAATGCGGGCCCGCAAAACAATGAAGCGGCCAAGATCCTTACAGGTCTTCTCTCCGGACAAGCCGAGGCCTTGGAAGCGTTTTTTGTGCTTAAGGCGACAAAGACCCGGACGGGCAGCATTACGATCGAAGCGACACCGAAAAACGAGATGCTCTCGCAATTCGTTGCCAAGGCGGTGCTCACGGGAAGAACGCACGTGGAAACGGTTCGCATCGAAGGGAATGGCGGCGAGACGACGCTCATTCTTTTTTCGGACGTTAAAGCAACGAAGTAAGCACGCCGAGACCGCCGGCGTCTCTATACGCCGATCCATCCGCTTTATTTCAAAGCGATTTCACTGCTGCGAGCGAAAAAACCGCGCGAAATCGCGTACTTCAATCGCCTTTCGGGTAGAGTGAACTACTCGTTCACTATTTCGGAGCCTCAACATGCTACTGCGCTCTATTTTGGCAGCCTCCGCTGCCGTTATCGTTCTCGCCGGCTGCGGCGCTACTACGCTCGTCCTCCCGCCCGAACAGGCCGTGAGCGCGAGCTTCTCGCAGTCCGATATCCGAACTGCCATTCTGTCTGCCGCGTCGGCGCGTCACTGGCGCGTCGTCGAAGACGTCCCGGGCCGCGTCCGCGTGAGCTACCCCTCAAATGAACGCACGATGAACTACGAGGCAACGTTCGACGTCAACTACTCTAAAGCGGGCTACAACATCAAATACGTGAAGAGCTACGGCCTCGGCGAAAAGCTCAACTGCAACGGCACGGATCAGCTTTGCATCCACCGCAATGTGAGCAAGTGGGTGGCGAACCTCAACGCCGACATCCAGCGCTTCCTCGTCAACCCGAACCGCAATAAATAACAATGAGGCGCCGCGGCGGCTCGAACGTCCCTCCCGCACGAGCCGCCATCCCGCCCGAATCCGCTCCTTTTCCCTTTCGTTCTCAATCCGACACGACAACTGCAATCGTGCCGATCGCTTCTTCGGGAGGCCGTTCGCCGCTTTGAACGCCCTCGGGGATCCCGCTAAAACATGATGAAGCACGTCTCTTTCCTGCGCACCCTTCCCGCTGCCGGCGCGCTTGTTCTTCTTTCGGGCTGCAGCACGATGAGCGATATTTCAGCTGCGCTCAATCCTTTTTCCGACGAGAAGCCCGAAGCAGCCGTCGCAATGCAAAGCGCGGCGGCGCCCGAGGACAAAACCGCACGAGCGGCTGTGACGGCCGACGCGACACCTGAGTACGACGCCGCAGCGAGCCGCGCGCTCAACATTCTGCGCTTTCACTACGCCACGCAGGTGAAGGACTTGCCGAGCGACCATGCTGCCGATGCAGGCCATCCGCTTCCCGAACTTTTGAAAAGCGCAGAACCCTCCGATTTCGGTTCTTCCTACCGCGATTACTTTTCTCCTTCGGCCATCGCCGACTTTTTCGGAAAGGCAGCGGCGAACGTCCTTCACTCCGAAGACATGAAGCCGCACCTGCTTGGCTTCATCCCCGTCCCCGAAGCACAAACGCGCGAGGATGCCGAGCGCCGCTTTATCGAAAAGAGTGCCGATGCCATTTGCCGCTCTGCCGCTTCAGTTGGTTTCAAAGTGGCGGGAGAACCCCGCGGGTACCGCCTCGAAGGCATGATCGAAAGCGCCTCGGAGCTCAAAGTAACGCTCGTCAACCCCGATCTTGGATGCCCGGCACCGACCGTGCGAAACGCTTCTGGCAAAACCCGCGCGAATCCGATGAAGCCACCTGCCGAACAGCACCCGACCTGCGACGTGCATCTGCGCGTCAATGGTATGGACGACGCGGCTTCGCCTGTTGTGATGCGGCCGAGCTGGCTTCTTGCAAGCGCCGCTGACAAACTCGAGGATGATGTCGGAGAAATCGCTGTCCGCCGCTTCGGCGAAGGTGTCTACATTGCGTTCAAGCACCCCGCTTCTGCCAAGCTGACGGACGACGAACTCTATACCGCGCTTTCGCGAGAGCTGCCCCAGGGCTGGCAGATTTACCTGCCGCCCAAGCCTCTCAAAAAACGGGAAGCATCGGACGCGAATTCGGACTCGGCCAACGACAAGGGTACCTGCTTCCATGCCCCGCTCATGCTTGAGCAGGGAAACACCGTCGTCTTTGAAGTGCCGACACCACGCTGAAGACTCTTCTTTTATTTTGAAGAGAGAGTCAACGAGCAGTTTTTTGCGGAGATCGCTTTCCGTAAATCTCAAGCCCGCCGTTTTTCCAAAAAAAGTCGGCGGGCTTTCTTTCGAGCGTAGAACCTCTACTTTTCGCAAGCCGGACGTTGCGCACCGGCAGGTCCCGAAAACACGGTACCGGCTCGTTCCTTTTGCTGCAGGCATTTTGACTAAATAACAAACTGATTTGTCCATTCGGGACTTATCGGCCGAAGACCCGCCGCAGACAATAAGGCCATCGTCAGCATGACAAAAAAGGAGATGATCATGACGAAGACCAATCTGCAGCGCCGTACGTTCCTCTCGGCCGGGGCAGCCGGTGCGGCTCTCGCACTGGCTGCGCGCCCGCGCGGCGCCGATGCTGCCTGCGTCGACACGATGCCTGCAAAATGGGACGAAACCTTCGACATCATCGTGGTGGGTTCGGGGTTTGCCGGGCTCGCAGCGGCCGCCGAAGCCATTGACGGCGGCGCGAGCGTCGTCGTACTCGAAAAGATGACGGCGCTCGGAGGGAACTCGGTTATCAACGGCGGCCTCTTTGGCGTTCCGGGCTCGGAACAGCAAAAAGCCATGGGCATCAAGGATTCGCCCGAGCTCCTTGCCGAAGACATGCTGCGCGAATGTCTCGGCTACAACTATCCCGACAAGGTCCGCTACATGGCCGAGCACACGCTCGAAACTTACGAGTGGACGGTGAAGACGCTCGGCGTCGCATACATCCAGGGACAGGTGAACGCCGAAGGCGGTCACTCGGTGCCGCGCTGCGTCGTGACAAAGAACGGCTCGGGCTCGGAAATCGTCAAAAAGCAGCTCGCCTACCTCGAAAAGAAAAAGGCCGAAATCCGCAATCGCGTCTACGTTGAAGCAATCGTTCGCGACGGCGACGGGCGCGTCAAAGGCCTCAAGGTGCGCGAAGGCTACCGTTTCCCAAAAGAGGGCTCCGGCAAAGTCCGCTACTACTGCGCCCGCAAGGCCATTATTCTTTGCCACGGCGGGTTCGGCGCGGACGTCAAATACCGCATGAAGCACGACCCGAAGCTAACAGACAAGTTTGATACGACCTGTCAGCCCGGCGCCACTTCGGAGCTCTGGCGCGAAGCCGCCCGCATCGGCGCGAGTCTCGTGCAGTGCGACTGGATTCAGTGCGGTCCGTGGACGTCGCCCGAAGAAAAGGGTTTCGGCATTGCGCTCTACTTCGCGAACGGCTGCGCCGGCTCCTGCGGCATTTGGGTCAACTGCACGACAGGGAAGCGCTTCGTGAACGAAATGGTCAACCGCAAGATCCGCGCCGACGCCATCATCAATGCGGGCAACAAGGGCGACCGCGCATCGCCATCGCCGACAAGACCGCCGTCGAAACGACGATCGCGATCACGCGCCCGGGCATCTTCGAGAATCAGCTCGAAAAGGGCGTCCTCCACGAGTTTGCGACGCTCGCCGACCTTGCCAAGGCATACAGCATTCCGCTCGATGCGCTTAAGAAGTCCGTCTCCGACAACAACGATGCGCTCGGCGGCAAGGGCAAGGACGAAATGGGCCGCTACTTCTTCCCGAAGGCGAAGCCCCTGGCGGTCGACGGCGGTCCTTGGTACGCCTCAATCCTCTCGCCCAAGGTGCACCACACGATGGGCGGCATCGAAACCGACAAATTCTGCCGTGCGCTCGGCATCACGAACGACGAACCGATTCCGGGGCTTTATGCCGCGGGTGAAGCGACGGGCGGCGTGCACGGCGCCGTGCGGTTGGGTTCCTGCGCCGTTGTCGACTGTCTTGTGAACGGCCGCATCGCCGGACGCGAAGCGGCGAAGGAAAAGGCCTGGTGCTAAGTCGCCCATCCGATTGAATGCTTCAGCAGGGAGCACCGAATCCAATGGCGCTCCCAGCAAACAAGCCCGCCGCCTGCGGTTTTCTCTCCCTTGACGAGACGGCGGGCGGGTCCATAGCCTAAAAGGAACACGATGGAATCTTTAGGCAATGGACATTCGAAGCAGCATCGCTGCCTGGCGGCTTCTTGTCGCTATCGGAGAAAAAAGCGGCTTGGCCCGGGCGGCCGAGTCGCTCGATCTCGATCCGGGACGGGCTTCCCGCCTTATTCACGCACTCGAAGGGGCGCTCGACTGCGAGCTTCTCGCACGTAACGAGCGTCCGCTTGCGCTCACCGAAGAAGCACGAGCGGTGCTCCCTGCCGCGGTACGATACATTCATGCGCACGACGTGCTCATTGCCGCGACGAAGGCGGCCGCACCGAAAATCAAGCGGCTCAAAATCGGCGTGCCCGTCAACATTGCACGAAAAGAGATTCTCGAAGTCCTGGCGCTCCCGCACCTTCGCGATGCGGTGGAGACGGTTAGCATCGTCCCCGAAGCCGACCTCAACGATCTGCGCGAAAAGCGCATCGACCTCGCAATTCTGCCGCACACGCCCGCCGACGTTGATCTTGCGGCGCTGCCCATCTGTGAAACCTGTACGTGCGGACTGGCGTCACCGGAGTACATTGAGAAACACGGTTCTCCCTCTTCTCCCAACGAGCTGCGCGAACACGACCTCATTCTGCGCAGAGGCGGGAGTTACCCGGAAGCGCATGTGCTCTTGAATGGTTCGGATTCTATGCCGCTTTGCTGCAGGCGCGTCGCTTATGCGGGAGACCTTTCAACCTGCAAAGAGCTCACCGTGCTCGGTCACGGAATCTGCTTCGATCTGTCGCTCGGCGTCACGGTGAGTCACATCCGTTCAGGGAAGCTCGTGCCCGTCATGGCGGACTGGCATCGGCCGAAGTGGCAATTGAGCTGCTCGATGCTCCTGAAGCGCAAAGCCGAAAGACGGCTTTATGCGTTCGCCCGAAACCTAGCACAGGCGCTGCGCGTGCCGCTCGACGAAAGAACGCGGCGTTGGTATGCGGATATCGATGTGCCCTATCCGGTCTGACCGGGTCTCGGGCGTGCAATCGTTGCGCCCGTATCGCGCAAAGCGGAAAAGCGGCGACAGCGCAACGGGGGCTCCAGGTAAACACAGATAAAGCGCAGATAAAGAACAGGCGCCGCTCGGATCTGCTCTCAACAATTTCCTGGAGTTTTGGAACGAACGACTTTTGGGTCCGGCGGCGCTCATAAGGTTATTTTGTCACCGCAAAGGACGATTGTGGTTGCCCGATCGTATCGAGTTGTTGCGTTTTGTGCGGACGGAACGGGATTCTTTGCAAAGGTGAAAGGTTCGTCAAGCACTCGACATAACGCCGTCAATCGGCATTTACTTTGCATAACGGAGCCTAAAAGAAAGGCGGACCTTTCGGTCCGCCCTTCGCGCTAGCTAATCAAATCAGCAAGTCCCGGATTAGAACTTGTGGATCATGCCGGCCATGAATTCGATGGTCGAAGGATCACGATCCTTTTCTTCCCAGTTCTTCATGCTGTCCTTCGTGTAGGCAAGGGCCGTGTACACGCTGGTGCGCTTGGAGAGGTTGTAGTCGTAGCCGACGTTGATATCCCAGCGATCGATTTCTTTCTTGTCGCCATCCCAACCGGTGGCCTTGTTGGCTTCAGCGGTCATGTAGCCGATCTGAGCCTTAGCCGTGCCGCCGAACGCGGGAACACCTACACCGAGGGCGATGCCGAAACCGTCAGCGCCTTCTTCAGCAACCCCGAACTTGTAGCCGTCGCCAATCGTGCTGTCCTGTTCGAAAGCGGACTTGTAGCCGACCGTGGTGGCGTTCATGAAGTACTGACCCGTAGCGTAGACCTTCACAACCTGGAAGTCGTAAGCACCGCCGAGGGTGATGTTGATCTGGTCATCGAGTTCTTCACCGGTCGGGAGATCCTTGTACTGCACGCGGCCCCAGTTCATCGAATCAACGATACCGACGAGGTAAAGGTTCTGGGATTCATACGTGGCAGCGACGGCGTAGTAGCGGTCCACCGTGGACTTGCCTTCCGTACCGTGCTGGGTACCGTCAACGGCGCTGTTGTCGTTCTTCGTGTTCGTATCGAACGAGTACTGAGCGTGGACCTTGAAGCCGTTGAAGCTCGGGGTCACGTACGTGATCATGTTGTCAAAACGGTCAAAGGCGGAGCCGTAAACGAACTTCTGACCGACGGAATCCTGCCAGCCGCCGGAGAACGGCGAGGCCTTGCCGAGCAGCTGATACGAGCCGTTCGCGCTGGCGAACTGACCGACACGGCCAAAGGAGAGCGTACCGAAGTTGCCCTTCAAATAGACCTGCGATTCACGACCGAAGAGGCGGCCGCCGTTGCCGAGCGTGCCGTCGTCAGCGTTAAAGCCGTTTTCGAGGACGAAGCCCACCGTGAGGCCATTGCCGAGGTCTTCCGTGCCCTTCAGGCCGAAGCGCGAGCCGGAGTTCTGACCGGACATCATGCGGAACGAATCCTGAGCGTCAGCGTCCGTGTCGGCGTCAACGTGCTGATAGTTGAAGCCGTAGTCGACCAAACCGTAGAGGGTGACGTCGGCAGCAACAGCGGAACCGGCAAAAGCGCCGAGGACAGCGAGAGCAGCAAGAGTCTTTTTCATTTCAATTGTGCCTTTGTTCCTAAGTCCGCCCCTCTCTTCTCGGGAGCGGTACAAACTGAAAAAAGGGGGGAAGTGCGTCGTGCACACACACTTTCCTCCGATTGCCCGAAGTGTCAAAACTTGTCAAAGAATTGACGAAATCTTTCGAGTCAGGGAACAGACTATAGACCATCGCGCCCGCATTTATTCGGGATAACACTGACTTCAATTACAGTTTTCGAAAAATCAATACATTACGAAACCTCGGCACCCCATAAAGGTGTTCAAAACTGTTGCGTATCGCACACGGATTGAGACAAAAGCACTTGTATACAAACGAAATCTTCTTTTTGCACATACACTACAGCTCCGTTAAAGCTCGATCCTGAAACGATGAAAGCGCCGTAACCGACAGATCACTCCGTCGATATCGGCGCTTTCGCACGCTCAAAGGCACGATCCGCGCTCTGAGTCAGGAGGTTTCACGCCGAACTCGGAGCGCAGTTTGCATGTGACAAGTGCTTTTTAGAACTTGTGGCGCATGCCGACCCACCAGGTCGTGGTATTGGGATCGCGGTCTTTGCCAGCGACGTTGCCTTCGTTCTCGAGCTTATCCTTGGCGTAGGAGAGAACGGTGTAGACGTTCGTGCGCTTCGAGAGGTTGTAGTCGTAGCCGACGGACACGCCAAGGCGCTGCACTTCGGTCTTGGCAGCGGTGGCGCCATCCGGATCGTCGCAGTCTTCGGCATCCGTGTAGCCAACAGCCAGCATGCCGAGGCCGCCGCCGAGCGGCGCGCTCACGCCGGCAATCACGCCGTAGCCCTTGAACTGGTCGTTGCCCATGTATTCACCGAAGGCGGCAAGCGCATCGCCTTCCGTGGAGCCCTTGCGGTACATGTTGTCGAAGTACTGGGCGCTCAAGTAGGCCTTCACGACCTGGAAGTTGTAGGAGCCGGCGAGCGTGAAGGTGTAGCCGTCGTCGGAGTCCTTGCCTTCAACGTGATCCCAGTTGGCGCCGCTCTTGTCCCAGTTGTCCGACCAGTTGTACCAGTCGGCCGCAGCAACAAGGGCGAGACCGCCGACGTTGTAGGTCGCACCGAGAGCAGCGTAGCGGTTCGCCGTGGTCTTGCCTTCCGTCGCCGTGACCGTGTCGTCAACACCGTCCTGCTTCCACTCGTCCTTGTTGTTGGCGTTGAAGGAGTACTGGGCGTAGACGCGGGCGCCGGCGAATTCCGGCGACTTGTAGGTCACCGTGTTGTCAAAGCGACCGTAGCCGACCATGTAGGTCGAGGGTTCGACCGCACCGGCCCACGAAGCGCCGAACGGCGAGATGTCGGCCATAAGGCCGTAAGAGCCGTTACCCGAGACGAGCTGACCGACACGGCCGAAGGAGAGCTGACCGAAAGCGCCAGCGAGATAAACCTGGGATTCGCGACCGAAGAGGCGGCTGCCCTGGAGCATCGTGCCGTCATCGGCGCCGAAGCCGTTTTCAAGCACGAAGCCGACCTTAAGGCCGTTGCCGAGGTCTTCCGTACCCTTCAGGCCGAAGCGGGAACCCGACTGGGCGCCGGAAGCCATTTCAAACTTGTTCGTAGCATCTTCGCCCGTCTTGTCGGTATCGACACGGGAATACTTGAGCGAGTAGTCGACGATGCCGTAGAGCGTCACGTCGGCAGCGACAGCAGAACCGACGGAGAGAGCGCCGAGTACAGCGAGAGCAGCAAGTGTCTTTTTCATTTGATGAGCCTTTCAATTTGGGCACGGTCGTTCTGTTACGCCGAACCTCGTCTTTCAGGAACCTCGGTGCGGCCGGTCGTGCATTACCGAACCGCTCGAGCTGCGGACTACACAATGAACCGTCCTTCACGATGAGAGGATCCGCCCAGCATCGAGAAAGCAAAGTTTTGCGCACGCCCTTGCATGATCCTATCCTCAATTGCCAAAAAATCGTTTACGACAAATGGCTTAGATCCACTGCAATTCCTTATTTTTCAATGTATTGCAATTGAAAACATTACCAATATAACTTGCATTTTTTGTTGTAATTTCGACACATTGCAAAAAGTGATTAGATCGGTCTATGCTCTTTTATCTAAGGCATATGCAATAGACAATTTGTGAACCTTTGTTCAGAAAATGTCTTCTGTAAATTCAAGACACGAAAACCGACTTTCCGACTATGCATTAGAAACAAAGGGCTCACCCGCCTCTGGAGGCTAGACACCTCTTCAACCCATTGATTTCTTGACAAATTGAAGTAGGTGTTGATATCGTCCCGCTACTCTTCCTTTTTTTTGCAATACAGAAATATCATGAAAGCTTTTGCCTGACTTCTCTGCGCCATTCTGATGGATGTCTTCGGACCCACCTGGCTTGAAGTTATCCGAAGGCTTTACGAAACCCGTCTTCACGGTGAGTTCGCTTTTCTGGTACGGTGCGTCCTTCTGCTTTCTTTCGATGACGCTCAAGAGCCTGCCCGTCGGCGCAGCCTACGCCGTCTGGTCGGGTCTTGGCAGCGTGCTCACTCCACCCGTCGGTTATTTCCTCTTCGCCCAAAAGCGCCCTGTCGCGTCGATCGTCGACATGGTCATGATCGTCTCAGGGCGTCGGCGTCATGCTGCTCTCGTCGGCTCACTGGAAACGCACGCCTTTACGGACGCCCAATAAATGAGAGCGGGAAGATCGAAGCCCGAACTGCAAATCGGAGAACGATCTTCCCGCCCAAGAAACGAGAGCGACGTTGTCTCAGCCGACGGATCCAACCGGCGCGTTTTAGGATGACGATTTAACGCGCGGTCCAATCCGCGGACATGTCCCTTTCCTCCTGCCCTCGCTCCTTGTTCTCAACCTGACAATTCCTGTCTATTTGCCTTACGCCGTCGCGGCAGCGGCCACACCAACGCCCGAAAGCGACTTCACGGCGCTCTGCGCGGCACGGCGCGCGTTGCGGATGCGCGGCGTGATGAAGACCGAGAAGAATTCGCCCGCAATCGGACAGGGGCGCGACTGCACGCGGCCTGCGGCCGTGCTGCTCGAGATGCGCCAGCCGCCGCCCGCGGACTGGAAAATGCGGATCGTGAGTTCGCCGTGCTCAAAGGAGAGGCTCTTTTCGTCTTCGCTCACCTGGGTGCGGTCGTGAATGTAGCGCTCAAGGTCCTGCACGGTCTTCACGCGGCCTTCGGGGATCGAAAGACGGGTGAGCATCGTCGGCATCACTTCTTTCTTTCGGCGGATCGTGAGCGTATCGGCCATGAAGGCCTCCGTGCGGTCGAGAACCGCGCGGCTGTCCAGGTTTTCATCGCGGGTACCGTTGATCATTCTTCTATTCCTCCGTGCTCACTTATCCGGTTTTCTGCACGAACACACCCCCGGGTGCAGCGCAGCCGCACTTGAAAAAGAGACGCACACTCGCCCTCCACCTTCGAGGTAAGTGTTTGCGCCCAAGCGCCATGCCGATGGATCGCCGCCGCCCGCTTCCCCGATCGGGACCGCAGCGTTACTGCCGCAGTCGGAGAAGTGTGCATTCGCCCCTGGCTTCAGGGGAAGCCGCGAAGTATACCTGAATTCCCGTAAATAGGTATGACCCGCACAGGACAGGCGCAGGAAATTTTTGTTTCGATTTGTGCCAGCATGCCTCCTTTTCGCTTGTGTCTCAGGCTTTTCGGTCCTTTGAGGCGGACTATTGAGCACATTTTGCAAGCGCTTAGCCGCGGCGTTTTCCCAAAAAAATCAATACGTTCGAATTTCGCAAGGGCCAAATTCTGGCTCTTCAGGACTTCTGGGGAAAAGAAGGAATTCTGAGTCAATAACTCGGAGCCTGAAAAGGAAAGCGCGTTGGATCCTTTATCGTAGTAGGTGAATGAAAAACAACTTCGATAGGGAGCAACGCGCTATGACGATTCTACCTCGAGCCTCTTCGCGATAACGACCTTCGGAAGCCCTCATTGACGAAAGGCTGGAGCCCTGCAATCTCAACGACATCTTTTTCCCAGGCTACACCGTCGTTGCTGCCGGACGCCCAGCGAACAGCCTCATCCTGAAGCTTGAGCCGACGGGACCGGCCGTGTGCCCCAAATGTGGCTCCCCCTGTGAGAAGCTGCATGACACCCGATGTCGATTGGTGCGCGACGTGCCGTTTCCCGGGGTAACGGTCGTCTGGCTCCTTGTGCCGATGCGCCGAGTTCGCTGCGAATGCGGCTGCCGCAGAACCGAAGTCATCCCGTGGATAGCCCGCCATGAGCAGTGCACCAACAGGTTTATTGCCGCTGTCCAGCATCGCCTGCGGGAGCAGGACACTTCAACGAGTGCCGTCGCATCGGAATTCAACCTTGGCTGGGATGCTGTGCGACGCTTCGATAAAGAACAGCTCGAAGCCTTGTTTACCGACGTCGACATCCGAAATCTCCGACGAATTGCTATCGACGAAATAGCCATTCACAAGGGACAAAGATACGCAACGGTCTTCATCAACTACGATACCCGCCAGGTCTTTGCGGTTGTCAAAGGCAAAACAAAGCAGGCGGTCGAGTCCGTTTTTCAGATGCTCGTGGACAAAGGCCTCGGTGATCAGGTTGATGCCGTGGCGTGCGACATGAATGCCGCCTATCCCACCGTAGTGAAGCAGTTCCTGCCCAAAGCGGAGATCGTCTTCGATCAGTTCCACGTCATCCAACACCTGCACAACGAGGTTTTCAAGGAGGCCCGGCAAGTCCAGGCCAAGGAAGTCGAACAGAAGTACGGGAAGAAATCGTCCGAAGCGCAAAAGATCCGACGGATCCTGAGAACCGCGAGCTGGAACTTGGTGATGCCGTCGCGCGCGATTACACCCGCCATTCGAGAACGCCTCGAAGAGCTTCGGAGCGCCAACAACCTAATGTCGACAATGCTGCCGTTGGCGGACATGGTTCGAACCGTGTGGACGGCATGGTCAAAGGAAGAGGCCTCTGCGCAGCTCGCCGAGTGCGTGGAGGCGTTTGAGGCTTTGGCGCAGAACCATGACCTGAAAAAGGCGGCCAAATTTGCCCGAATGTTGAGGAATCACTGCTTTGGGATTCTGACGGCGTGGAAGCACCGCATCAGCATCGGGCCGCTGGAGGGAGTGAACACGCGGGCGAAGCTGATCAAGCGGATCGCCTACGGCTACAGGGACTTCTCCTACTTCGTCCTGAAGCTTAAAGCCGCTTTTCCAGGCAAAGGCTGCAATCCCCTCCTGATGCTGGGGCCGTGGACCGCCGTGATCAAGTCCCGCATCTGTCACACCGATCTTGGCATGGAGCGAGAGAGTCAACTCCATTTTAGAGACTCGGCGGCGTAGCCGCCGACCAAAAGGGATACGACCCGAACAGGTGTTTCCTGCTCGGGCCGGACTTCTGTGCTCGTGAAGCTTGCTCATGCCAGACGCAAGCTGCTTTTAGGTATTTAAGGAGGACGACTTCAGAGACTCCTTCGTTGAACTCCGATCGGCTCCGGTCGAAAGAATCTATTTCCCCAAAAAGCCGAAAGAGCCAATATTTGACCTCAAAGTTTTGTTTTTTCGAGCGGGCGGCCGACACTTGATCGTCGCCCGAACAGTTTTTCTTGACTTATTCGCCGCGGTGACGGCCGCAGCAACCGCCGTGCCCATGACCGTGCCCGCGACCGCAGCAACCGTGCCCATGGCCTTCACCATGCCCGCCGCAGCAGTGACCGTCCGCGTCAACATGTCCGTCGCCATGCTTGCAGCAACCTTCCTCACCATGGCCGCACGTGCAGGTCTTTTCTTCGCCCTTGCCCTCACCGTGGCAGCCACACCCGCACGAGCCGTCCTCGTGACCGTGGCCATGACCACCGCAGCCGCAACCAGACCCTTCTTCGTGGCCATGCCCGTGGCCGCCACAGCCGCAACCGCAACCATCACCATGGCCGTGCTGATGACGATGGCGATGCTGGCTCACGGCGGCTGCCGCTTCCGGATTGCTTTCGAGCGTCTCGGCCACACAAGCACGCGCCGCTTCGTCGGCGTTGCCGCTGATACCGGCGATCAGCTTGATGCCGGCAGCGGTGAGGCCTGCCACAGCACCGTCACCGATACCGCCGCAAACGACGCAGTCAACGCCCGCCTCCGTGAGGGGGCCAACCTTCGAGCCGTGCCCCTGACCCGGGGTTTCGACGACGGCCGTGCCGACGATCTCACCGTTCTCGACGGTGTAGACCTTGAACGCGGCGGCCATGCCGAAGTGCTGATAGATGTTTTCGTTCTTGACGGGAATGGCGATCTTCATGGTGAAGTTTCCTTCCAATTGTTCGGTTTGATTCGCAATGTGTTCTCTCAACTGTCGGTACTTCCAGCGGCAGCGGCCTGCGCAGTCCCGGGCGCATTTGCCGCCGCAGACTTCGTAATTGCCGCCCGCTATCTCAAGGGGTTTCCCAAGCACGAGCGCTTCGGCGATCTTTGCGCGAGCTCGCTCGTAGATCTCGGTCGCCGTCGTTCGAGACACCTGCATTTGAAGCGCACATTGTTCGTGCGTGCGCTTTTCGAAATCGATGATGCGAATGGCTTCGAACTCTTCCACGAAGAGCTGCACGCTCGAGGCCGCTTCCGATGCTTCCGGCGCAAGCGGCGTATTCGGACGAAAGCCGCGGCATCGCGGTTCCGCACAGACACGGCGGCATCGGCTCGGTCTTGGCATTGGGTCTCTCCTTGCAAGTCATTTCCGACATATGTCGGATATTATCGAGTGGCGCTTGAGTTTGCAAGTCTCAAAGCAACGGCGGCCGGCTCCTTTCGGAACCGACCGCCGCGTATTGAACACTTTCGTTGTATTTACCCGCGGGCTCAGCCCATAAGCTCTTTGAGACAGGGTTCGAGCTGAACACCGGCTCGTGCGTCAACCCCCGTCGCCATCGTGTATTCAATGGCGCGGCTCACAAAGCGCATGGCCTTTAAAACAGCCGCGTCGACTGTTTCGCCTCGCAGCAGCGCACCCGTAACAACGCTCGTAAAGATGTCGCCCGTACCGCAAGTGGCAAAGGGGATGCGCGCCGTCGAATGAACGGTGAAACGCTCGTTTTCGGCATCAAACGACGCAACCTTGATTTCGTCGGGCTTGCCGGGAACGCTTGTAATCACGACCTGCTTCGCACCGAACTTGGAAAGATCGCGGCACATGGTTTCAAGCGCAGAAGCAGAGGGCTCTTCAGCCGAATAAGGACGATCGAGAAGGAAGCACGCTTCCGTGTAGTTCGGCGTAATGAGGTCGGCTTTCTCAACGAGACCGCGCATGCCTGCCACCATTTCGGGCGTGAAGACCGGGTAGAGCTTGCCGTCGTCGCCCATCGCAGGGTCGACAACGACAATCGCATCCTCGCGGTCTGCGAAGCGTCGGGCGGCATCCTTCACGATTTCCATTTGTTCGAGGCTCGCGAGGAACCCGGAGTAGACCGCATCAAACGGAAACTCGAGCTTTTCCCACTGGTCCATGAACCCCTTCATCTTATCGGTGAAGTCGCTGAAGACAAACGAGCCGTAGGTGAAATTGTTGGAAAAAAGCGCCGTCGGAAACGGGCACGCCTGGATGCCCATGGAGGATAAGACGGGAATTGCTGCCGTGAGCGAACAACGACCGAAGGAGCAGAGGTCGTGGATGGCAAGAACGCGTTTTGCTGGCTTCATTTTTCTTCTTCTGTTGTCTTGAAGGTCTGGGAAACGAGGAGGAGAGTCTAGACCATCGCAACTCCAGGCGTTCTCGCAAAACTAACTACATTTGAGCGTTTTCTTTCGCTTGAGGCAATGCGCCAATTCATCTCTCACCGTCAAAGGACCCAAAACCGACTTTAGTCGTTGCTATCGACGCTTATTCTTTCCTTGCAAAAGCAGCACGCTCAATTTCGAGTCCGCACTTTCGCCCAGAACCGCGCCGCACGATTGATCCAACCCTCTGCCGCCGTACCGGTCCCAAGTCCAAAACCGTGAGCGACGCCATCAACACGCATGTAGTCGACGGGAATGCCTACCTCGCGCATGGCACGCATGCGGTTGTCGACTACGCGAACGGGCGCAATCGGGTCTGCCGTCCCCTGCACCATGAAGGTCGGCGGATCATCGGGCTGCCAATCGGAATGCCCGGTATATGCCATAAGCACCGCGCCTGCTTTTCCTCGATCCTTGTAGCCGAACGGTTCAAGGCCGATGCTTCCGAGCCACGCGGCCATGCGCGCACCGGCGGAACTGCCCATGAGCGCGTATCCCTTGGGGTCGACGTTGAGTGCTTTCGTGTTCGAGAGAATGAAGTCGAGCCCCTCGGCCATGTCTTCCATCGCACTTGAGCCGCCGCGGGTCACCCGATACTGAAGCACGAATGCGTTCATGCCGTTTTTGTTCATCGCTTCGGCGTACGGGAAGCCTTCGTGGATCGAGCCCACATACACAAAACCGCCGCCCGCTGCGATAAGTACAAAAGGCTTAGGCGAATCGCCCGGCCTTTGAGAAGTCGGATAAAAGAAAAGTCCCGCTCCCTCGTGCGAGAGCGGAATCCAGACGCGATCGCCCGCAAGCGACCGGGCCTTCAGACGATTGAGAATGCCGCAGGCTGCATCAACGTTCACGTTCGTATGGTATGGCAGCAGCCGAGGCAAACGCGTGAGCGGCATATCGAGCGAAGTCTCGTCGAGCTTCCGATAGGGATGCCCCAGCGTCTCAAGCGGCAGGACGTATTCGCCGAATCCTTTGAAAGCCGGGTCCCGCACGATTTCGCCAATGGTGCTGCGGCGAGAAAAAGTGCCGTTCGTGTCGCCCTTTCCCATGTTTGTACCTGCCTCCCCTCCAACTGCCGAAACGGCGGGCTTCGCCGCGCCAAGGAGAAGAAGAGTCGACGCAAGCGCGGCAAAGGCCCGCCGTCCGAGCAAAAAGTCCGTTCCATCCTTATTCATGCGACAACCTCCTCCCAAAGTCGCAAACCGCTTCCGGTTCGCGAGGAGGCACCCGCAATCGACGAATAGAAAAGAAAAGGTGGAAAAGACGTCAAAGGGGATGCCTCCGCGATGCATTCTGCCCCCGCGCGAGAAGGCTACCCTTGATGAACGACAGGCTGGCTCAAACTTGAAATCTTCGGGCAAAAAATCGATCAGAAACTGCGTCGGCCGCTCGCCAGATCATGAATTAGAACGGCGAGTGGTCGCATGTGGACTACTCGCCGCAGCTTTGGATATCTCTGCAAGACCGAACGATCAAGACTGCGACATAGCCGTGCACTGCGGCGCGACGACGATCGGCAGCGAACGAACTGTACGAATCGGCGCCTTTCGACGCATCATGGCCGCGAGCCCCTCGTATCTCGAACGGACCGGCACGCCTAAAACCATTGACGACCTCCGCGGCAAACGTCTTTTCCACTACAACGGTGCAATGTGCGACACGATTTGGCTTTGGAAAGACGGCAAGCGGTATCGTGTCCCTTCGGAACTGGCCTCGCTCTGCGCCTCGACAACAGGTCCCTTGATGGGGCTCGTTCTCGAAGGCAAAGGCATCGTCCTCAGCACTGCCGTCTTCATGTTGTGCTACCGCGAGCTTCGTGCTGGCAGGCTTGTTCCAGTACTTCCCGATTACAAAGAAGCCGACAAGCCTGTGAGCTTCATGCTGCACTCGGAACGTGCCGACCGATCGATCGTGAAGGAAGCGGTCGAGTTCCTGCGTTCGAAATGGCGGGAAGGAGAAGGCTTAAGCAGCTTCTGAAAAGTTTTCATACGGCGACGACTTGTCTGAGCAGATGGCAAAACGGCCGCAGAACATCTAGTTCTGCGGCCGTATGCGGTTGCGTCAGCGAAGTCGCCTTACTCGTGCCAAGGAGCCTTTTCGTCGACAGGCACACCGTCGGTCATCGTGTAGTGCGCGAGGCTCCCCGCTTTTGTCTGGATGCAGATGAAGCAAATCGACGAGTCGACGGCTGCACGAATCGCACGGCGGCCTTCCGGCGAAATGCGGAACCAGTCGCCGGCCTTGATTTCATGGACCTCGCCGTCAATGTAGAGCTCGCCCTTTCCGTCGAGAACACCGTAAAGCTCTTCATTTTCCGTGTGCTTGTGCACGAACGGGACGGCCGCGCCTGCCGGGAGTTCGTTTACGGACACTTCCGAACCCGTCAGGTTGAGCAGATCGTGAAGTTCCGTGCGGGGAGCGGCGGCAACATGGGTGAGCTTGAAGTTTTCGGTCATTTTGGATCTCCTTGCGCTCTTTCAGCGCTATTAAGTTCGTATGCGAACAATATAGTTCGTACGCTAACGATTGTCAAACTCCCTGCAGAGCTAAACGAACAATTCGGCCCCTTAGACTGTCAAATCGGCTCGATCGAACGTTAGCGACCTTGGTCATGCCAAGAGCTGCTCGAAGTCTTTCACAAACACAGGCACGCGCCGAGCATTCGTTCACGGAACATCTTTATCGGGCCAACGGGACGCAGAAAATCCGCGTTGGCTGAGTTTGAACAAGCGCGGAATAACGGTCTAAAACCCTTTGAAGTCCGACCGCGATACGCCCATGGCAAAACGCATTTCCAATAACCGCCTCGTCTGGCAAGTTGTGCTTGAAGTCGACCGCACGAGATCAACACGGTCGAGTGCTTCCAAAAGCGTTCGACTCGAGTCGCGCGAAAAGTCAGCTGTCGACAATCACAGCAATGAGGTCGACGCTGAGACATTGATCCCACGCGCGAGTACACCGGTCAATTTTTTTAGCGCATCAAGCTCGCCTTGAATGAAACGCTCGTATTCCGACACGAAAGCATCAAGCCCGTATTCACCTTTTTCAACGAGCTGCAGCTTCGTCTCGAAGAACGCCGTCATCGCGGCGCTTCGCACCTTGGGTGAGGCCTTCAGAAGCACGCTTCGTCCGAGCTCGGTGCAGTGGAGCTTCTTGCCTTCGGAAGCGAGGTACGTTTTGCGCTTCAATTCCTGGATGATCGCCGCGCGCGTCGCGGGCGTGCCGATGCCGCCCGCTTCCTTGAGCTTCGCTTGGAGCTGCGGATCTTCGAACGAGCGCCAGATGTTTTCCATAGCGGCGATGAGCGTCCCTTCGGTGAAGTAGGCGGGCGGCTTCGTTTTGTCTTCCTTGCCTTCGACTGCCTTTACGTCAACCGTCTCGCCCTTTGCGAGCGGCGGGAGCGTCTGACTCGAAGAGTCGTCTTCACCTTTCTTTTCGGCCGCATCTTCTTTCTTGTCGAAAAGGACCTTCCAGCCTTTCCTGACAACGACCTTGCCTTTGGCAACAAACTTCTCGTCTCCGATCTGAAGCTCTACGGTCGTTTCGTCGAACTCGTGCACGGGAAAGAACTGCGCAATGTAGCGCCTTGCAATGAGACGGTAGAGCTTTTGCTCGCGATCCGAGAGCTTCGACCAATCGACGACGTTTGCGACCGGCACGATCCCGTGGTGCGCCGTTACCTTCTTGTCGTTGAAGGTCGGACTTTTGATCGACGTGTCCGCCCGCTCGACAGCTTTGGCGGTCGCCGGGAACGTTTTCGCAATGGCAGCGAACACGGCCGGCGCTTCGGCGTGCTGCGACTCGGGCAGATAAGCACAGTCCGTTCGCGGATAGCTCGTGATCTTGTGCGTTTCGTAGAGCGACTGGCAGACCTTGAGCGTGTCGTCGGCCGTCATGGCATATAGGCGATTTGCTTCCACCTGGATGTCGGCGAGCGAATAGACCTTGGGCTGAAAGGCTTTTCGGCGCTTTGTTTCGGCAGAAAGGACGAGCGCCGTCTTTTCCTTCGCGAGCCGCTCGACGAGCTCATGCCCAAGCTTGAGGTCCAAGAGGAGCTTCCCTTCCTCATCCATGCCCGACTGCCCGGGCTTAGGCTTCCACCTCGCACGAAAAGGAACCCCCGCTTTTTCGAGAAGCGCCGAAAGCGCAAGGTAGGGCTTCGGCACAAAGTTTCGGACCGCGTAGTCTCGACGCGCAACCATTGCGAGGGTCGGCGTCTGCACGCGTCCGACGGCAATCAATCGGCTTTTGCCGTCTTCGCCTTTGGTCGTCAGCGTGTACGCGCGAGAAAGATTCATGCCGAGCAGCCAATCCGCGCGCGAACGCCCGCGGGCCGCATCCCGCATGCCCGCGTAGTTGACGTTTTCCTTGAGGTGCGCGAGTCCCTTTTTAATCGACGCCGGGTCAATCGCCGAAACCCAAAAGCGCTTCACGGGCTTGCGGCACTTGAAGTGCTCTAGCACCTCGTCAACGAGGAGCTGCCCTTCTCTATCCGGGTCGCCCGCATTGACAACCACATCGCTCGCGCGAATGAGCTTGCCGATCGTCGCGAGCTGCGTCTTGACGCCCTTTTCCTTCTTCACGATCGAGAGCCACGCTTTCGGAAAAATCGGCAGATCCTGCAGCCGCCAAATTTTCGAGCCCTTCTTCGTCTTCGGAATGTCGTCGGGCAGATACGCGTCGGGTTCGGCCTGTTCCAAAAGATGCCCGAAGCACCAGGTAACGGTCGCACCGCCCCGGCACTCGATGAAGCCGTTGCCGCGCTTCACGACGCCGAGCCCTTCGGCAATGGCTTTGGCAAGCGACGGTTTTTCTGCAATGTAGAGCGTACTTTGGTGCGAACTGGCGGCGGTCATGCGAACAAAAACCTCGTGACTGCGTAAGGAGGCCTCAAGTTTATTCGCGTTAGAAGTAAATGCCGTCGTTTGAGATCGCGTCGATCAACAGTTCCTCAAACCGAGTCCGCGTTTTTCGGCATGAACGGCTGCGAGAAGTGCAATTTCACGCGCCGCGTTTGAGCGTCGCAAGCGACCGTCTCTTTGTCGACCTCCAGAACAAATCCGTTCTCACAATGAATCTTGAAGTTCTCGATCTTCCGAATGACTGAGCCGGCCGGGAGAACGCGAGGTCGCTCCGCGAGTTTGAGCGCGAGCGCGTCCCGGTCGCAGTAGTAATAGCCGACCTCATCGATACAGATTGCCGAATCCTCGCAGGCGACGACAACCGAAGCGGCAGAACCGGGCACTACGGACGCACGCAGGTACATGTCGGCCTTTTCGCCGTCATAGCGAATCGCCGAATGACCAACCGGAAAGACGCTGTCCATACGCCTCCCAATCAGGCTGCGAAGCGGTTCAACCGCTCGAAAGTTTCCGCCTGTCCGAACTTTTTCGAACATATGACGCACAGCTTTGAATCCAGCAGCTCGATCGTATTCGTAGTGGCTCCACGACACTGAGGCTGCTTCTTCAGCATCGTCGTAGGCCGAGCACGAAGGTTCGTCGCCTTCAAACACGCTTGTCGTCACAAAAGGATCCGCGCCGGCTTTAAGCAGATCACCAACGACGTCGTGCATGCCGACGATACGCTGTCGATACCGCAGGACCGCTTTGAGAACCGATGCGCCGAATACGCCGTGCTCACGCGAAGCATCGAAGCCATTCGCCAGAAAAAGTGCAACGAGCTTGCGGATGTAGGCCCAGAAATTCGTATGGTCCTCGTCATCGCCCGTCCACTCTTCAAAGCATTCTTCCGAAATAAAGTACGCAAGAAAAGGAACGGCAATGGCATGTTCATTACCGGCTATCGAGCCGGCTGTATTGGCATCAAAGCCCTCAGCAAAAGCGCGCCGAAAGGCGTCAAGCCTCGCCTCATCCGGCAACGCCGTGAGCTCGGCAAGCAACTTGTTGCCCGATTGACCAAAATCCGTACCGGTCATACGTTTTTCCTCAAGGAGCGATCCCAATATTTTCGCTGATCCGCCCGAATGAACGTACAGTGTTGCTTTCGGCGTTGCCGTTCTTCAAACGCGGTATTGAACAAAAACCGCCGTTTCCTCAACAACAGTGGAAACGGCGGCCATTTCATTCTGCTCTGCGTCCGCAATCTCGGACGCTTCCAGCGATTACGGCTTAATCAGCGCTTCAGGCACGAGCGGATTGCAGTCGATCAGCTCAAGCTTCTTCACCATCTCGAGCGTACCGGTCTTGTACTTCTTGAAGTGCGGCGTCTGAATGTGGTGCTTGTAGGCCGCGTCGCTCGCGTAGATCTCGAGAATCGTGAACTGCGTCGGATCCTTCTTTTCCTGGACGCTGTAAAGCACGCGCACGCCCGGTTCCTTCTTCATCGATTCGCGGCCTACTTCGGCCGCAAAGACCTTGTACTCCTCTACGCGCGTGGGATCGACCGTGATCCGCGAGACGCGCACGATGTTCTCGGCATACTTGGCAAAGTCGACCGCCTCGGCTGCGGGCTCAGCAGCATAAGCCTCTCCCATTGCCACACAGGCGGCCGCACCGGCCAGAATCGCATTCAGCTTCTTCATGGTTGTTCTCTCAAAATAGTGGTGTTTGTTGATGCCTTTTCATCGGTGACCGCCGCCGACAGGACTCGACTCGTCCCTCAACCCGCCTTTTTGGCGGAAGCTGCAAACGCCGCCGCCTCCGGACCGACGATGAGACCGCTCGCGATCACGTCGCAGAGGCGCGTCGAAATCGATCCGCACACTGCGCCCGCGGCATAAAGCCCCGGAATGGCCGAATCGTCGGCAGCGCGAAGGACCCGAAAGTCGGGATCCACCTCGAGGCCGCCTTCGGTCTTGAAGCTCACCGGATAGCTCGGCTTCGAAATATAGAAGGGCCCCTTGAGCGCACGGAAAAGCTTGTCCTTGCGCCCGAAAGCACTGTCGCGGCCGGCCGCCGCATCGGCCGCAATGGCCTCCAGCGTTTGCCGCAAGCCGTTGGGATCGACCCCGACCTTTTGAGCGGCCGCTTCAATCGTGTCGCCCTTAACCAGCCAGCCCGCCGCCAGCAAATCTGCGTAACGCCAGCGCGCGGCGTTCGGTCCCGTGAAAGTCGCTTCGTCAAAGACGACGTAAGCACCGTCGATTTGGTTTCTCAAACAAGCAAGTGCGCACCCCGTATAGCGAGAAGCATGTTCGTCGCAGAAACGCTTCCCCGACTTGTCGACGAGGTAGGCTGTGTCCGTGTCGAACAGAAGCCACGACGCGCTTTTTTCGCCTTTGCGCGGCGCGGCAAAGAGTTTGGGCATCGACTCCATGTCCTCAATAGCAGCCCCCGCCAAACGGCCGAGTCGAATGCCGTCGCCGTCGTGACCGTCGGGCACACCCTCGCCCACCGCCGAAAAACCCTTCGGCACGTCGGCCCAGACGCGCTTGTAGCGGCGCATCATGTCCTTGTTGTCGATAAAGCCGCCCGAAGCAATCACGACTGCGTCTGCCGCAATTCGAACGGTCTTCTCCTGGATCTTTGCCGTTGCGCCCGTGACGCGAACCGCGTTGGGCGGTGCGCCTGGCGTCCGGTCTTCTTCGGTTTCGAGCGAAACCGCTCGAGCACCGGTATGGACCTCAACGCCGAGCTTATTCAATTCAACGCCGATGGACTTCACGAAGGTCGACATGGAACCCGGTTTCGTCGGGAGCAAAAAAGGCTGCCCTGGGTTGATCGGCAGGAATTCAATCCCGAAAGACGCAAGAAGCGCCGGCACTTCGGGCGACATCTCGGCGCAGCGCTTCATCACGCGGGGATCGTGCTTCATGAAACCCGCGTAGACAGGCGACATCGGGCTGTTGTCTCGCACTTTTGAAAGCGGCTCGTCCGTGAGGCCCGCTTCGATCTGCCTCCAATAAGCTTCAAGCGAAGCGTCGCCCGAGAAGTTCTGCGCCTTGTGCACGACCGACTCGGCCGAAGCGATGATCCCGGCTGAAAGGAGTCCGTCGCCCCCCGTATAAGCGCGAAGCTCGAGAACAACAACCTTTGCGCCTGCGCGCGCAGCCGTGAGCGCCGTCGTGAGTCCCGCAAAGCCGCCTCCGATCACAAGGACGTCGGCCGTGATGTCTGCGCGAGTTTGAGTTTCATGTGCGCCCGCTGACGCAAATGCTCCGGAGAATCCTGCTGCCGCAGGAAGAAGTGCCGATTTGAGAATCGCTCGTCTTTTCATTTTGGAATCCTTCTTGCCGCCTTGCTGGCGCTCTTCCTTGCACAGGTCGATCAACGCGTGAATGCCGACGGATCGATGCACGCTACTTTTAGCGGCGTTGCCTGCCACTTCGCGCAGTTCCCCGCTTTGAGGGGATCGAGCTCGAGCACGCTTTCAAGCGCCTCGGGCGAGGCCGCTTCCGCGATCAGCATGCCGCCCGTGCCGTCGCCGTAAGCGCCGAACATCGAAAAGTCGCCCGTCTCGAAATGAGCGTTCAAGTACGCGAGGTGTGCGGCAAGGTGCGGCTTAGCCGCCTCTCGTTCATGAATACGGACGTCAACGAGAAACTTCATGGCTTATGCCTCCGCTTTTTCGATGGATGCAATAACTGCGGCAAGTCTTTCGGCATGCTTTTGGGCAGCCTGCGCGAGCGCTTCGCGCCCCTCGTCGCCGCCCAAAACCATCGCGGTCGTCCCGTATGTCGCCACCGGATCGAGCATTTCCATGCCGCAAAGCGAGGCCGTCTGGCGCAGCGGCGGCATGAACGCTTCAAGCGGCCAGTTCATCGGCATGCCTTCTGCATAGGCCGCTTCGGGCGCACCCGTTGTCAGCGAAACAACAAGTTTCTTGCCGCGAAGCGCCGTGCCGTTCGAGCCATGCGCAAAGCCGCGCAGGAAGACGCTGTCGATCCAGGTCTTCATGAGGCCGGGAACCGAATACCAGTAAAAAGGAAAGTGCCAGACGATGATGTCGGCATCGCGAAGCGCCGCCTGCTCGGCCTCAACGTCAAAACCGGCAGGACTGTCTGCCTTGCGTTCAGCAAGCGTTCTCACGATCGCGTCGGGACGTTGCTTCAAAAACGCATTGAGGATCGCTTTCCCGGCCGCCGACTCCTTCGGCGTCGGATGTCCGTTGATGACAAGAACCTTCATGTCTTTCTCTCCCTGTCGGTGTTCAATACGCTTTGAAGCCGTGCCTTGCTGCACCGGGACTGCCGCGGCGGGTACGTCCAATCAAGGCGGTCTTTGCGTCCGACAACACGCGGGCGAAAACAGCCTCAAAACGTTTTTGACATTTTCCTTGCCAAACCCAGTCGAACCAAACGTTTATCGGCTCAACTTTTTGCGCTTTTCGATCAATTCGAGTCAATCAGCCGCTTTTTATGTCGCATCTGACGCCGTGTTTTCTAGAATGAGTTCGACGGACGGCGCGCCTCCTCATGCCGCCCAGGAAGGAACCGCAGGACTTTTCGACATGCCGCTCACTTCACCTACTTCGATTGCTTCATGCTCGCAGCCGAACGCATCCGCATCAGCGCTGCCGCTCGATGCGCCGAACTCGGGCGAACAGTCCTCGCCCTCGGACGCTGGCGATTCCGGACTCATTCGCGAAGCTGCAGACCTCATCCTTCGGTACACTGCGGGCACGGGTGTTTTTCCGAGCGCCGTCCCCGGCCTCACGCTCTACCGCCTCGCGTCGAACGACTTCATTGAACGGTCGGCTGGCGAAGTGATGACTTCTTTCATCGTGCAGGGCCACAAGACGACCGCAATCGGCGGACGGCTTCTTGAATACGGGCCAGGCGAAAGTCTCGTCTGCGGCATTGCATCGCCCTCTGAATTTCATCCGATCGACGCCTCGAGTGAACATCCGTTTCTCGCGATTTCCGTTTCGCTTGACCCGGCTGTCCTCATGGAGTACGCAGGCGCCCTTTCCGCGCTCGGTCAACCAAAACCGAAAACGCAGACGCCAGCAGGCGTTTTTGTGATTCGTCCCGACGAGGAACTCGCGCGCGCTTTTGTCTCGCTCTTGCGGCTTCTTGATCGCCCGAAACTCCTCGCCATTCGTGCGCCGCTTCTCCTTCGCGACCTGCACGCGCTGCTCCTCGATTCCTCCTGCGGTGAAGAACTCCGCGCGCTTGCAAGCGCGGGTTCCGAAGGCCATGCGGTTCTCAATGCCGCCAACTGGATCCGCAACAACTATGCCGAACGCTGCTCGATGGAAACACTCGCCGCGCGCGCAAACTTGTCGAGTGCCACGTTCTATCGGCGATTCCGGGAGCTCACGGGCTTTTCCCCCGTGCAGTTCCGTATGCGGGTTCGATTGTTCGAGGCGCGCCGACTGCTGCTTTCAAAACGCAGCAACGTGAGTTCCACCGCTTTTCGCGTGGGCTACGACAGTGCTGCGCAGTTCGTGCGCGACTATAAGCGCCTCTTTGGCGATGCGCCGCTTCGCGACATCAAGCGTCTTTTGAGCAGCGCCGACGAGACTTCAAGTGCTGCAGACGACCGTTAGGCTTTTCTTCTCCGCGTATTGCGCTCGAGCAGACGCAAGAAAGCCCGACGAGTTCGTGGCTCTTCGGGCTCTTTCACTGTAGACAGCTTGTTATTCGGTGAAATTCAGGCGAAGACAGCGTTCGAATCTTCGGCACTCCGTGTTGTAAAAGTGTCTCGTCCCGAGTTAACGTAACGGCAGGAAATCGGTCAGATTCTGGAGTCCGGTGCAAATTCATCACCGAGCCTTCGGGCGGTAATAGCGCAGGTCACGACCGATTTTCTTTTTTCCCCGATTTTTACGCAGGCATCCCAAAGCATCGTTCGAGATGCCTGTTCTTAGTGCGCGCGCCGCACTCGCCTTCGCTGCGTTCGCAATCAGCGCGCGAGGAGCGCCTGGTAGCCTTTGAAAACGGCCTCCCAGTTTTCGATCACTTCAATGTAAAGGCGCATCATTTCCTTCACGGGACCGTCTTCAAGCCCTTCAACGGCGGGCTTCAAGCGTGCGACCCAAAGAAGATTCGCGTCCGCATACTCCTTGGCGACCACATAGGCTTCGTCGGTGCCTTCCGAACGTTCGGCGACCGTATTGAAGACGTACTCGGCAAGCCCCAATTCGCTCGCGAGGTGGTCGACCGGAAGCGCAAAGCTCTGCGGCATCACGCGCATGATTTGAACCCAGCTCGTCATGCGGGCAACGGGATCCGGCGCATCCTTCAGAACGGCGATGGGCCAATCGTGCTCGAAAAGCGAAAGCTTCGGTGCTGCCAGGTTGAACACCTTGTCGAAGTCTGCCGCAAATTCTGCGAAAGTCCAGTTGTAGACCTTCTTGTACGCAAACGCGTCTTTCGCTGTCGGATCTGTGCGACCGAACGCGAGATCCACCCCCATTTTGAGGAGATTCAACTGCTCGAGCTGCACGGCGAAAGTGTCGCGCGAAGGCGCTTCTGAAAGCACTTCCCCCATTTCACCGAAACGATCGGCCATGTAATGAAGGGTTTTGACGAAATTTTCGAGTTCGGCGGAAGCGGGCATCGGTCGTCTCCTGGCGTGCTGTTGGACGCGCTGATTTGTCGTTGTGGTTTTTCGAACGGTTCTTGCGACTGCAGCGAAGGTCGATCAAAGCGCCCGATCCTCGCCGCATCCTGCCGATGAATCCTACACGCCGTCTTTTACGCGAAGCTGAGGGTCTTTTCCGGAAAAAGCCTCTTCGCGACCGGTAGCCCGAATCCACTGATACACGCTCGACCAACGCGAAAGTACGTTCATGTTTACCCGCACAGACTTTCCCGTCTTACGCGAGAAAACGGGCATTTCTAGAATTTAGACCCTGGCTTTAACGCCGTTACCGCATCTGGCTGGAAGCGATTCCGCTTTCGCTTCCTCAACGTTCGCCGTCGCACGATGCTCGTTCTTTGCCGAGGCATTGGAGCGCACATGGCGGCGAACGTTCGAACGGTCCTCTTCTCTCTTCGACCTGTTTCTCGTTTGCTTGCGTTGCCCACGAGCAGCCGCTTCGCCCCGCCTCGGTCGTTGTCAGCATTCTGAAGAAACGTTCATCAAAATGAAAACCCAGATCACCGCTTTTGCCGCCACCCTCTTCTTCGCTCTCAATGTTCAGGCTGCCGACGCCGTCTCGAGCGCGACCGTCAAGGTCAATGTCGAAGGCACCGAAATGCCTGCGAATGTTGACGCCGTCACCTCCGCTTCCGTCGTGCCCGAAGCTTATCGCCAGGCTGTGAAGCCCAACGGCTTCACGCGCGAAGGCAACAAGGTCCGCGTCCTCTTCGTCGTGGGCGACCCGCGCCACGAATCCGTAGAATGGGACCTCGTCAACACGGCCATGAAGCACTTTATGGACAAGGGCTGCGAAGTGGAACTGCGCGACCTTTACGCCATTGGCTGGAACCCCGTGATTACGCGCGACACCTTCTTCCAGGCAAAGGACGGCTTCGGCAAGACCCCGAAGGATGTCGCCGTCGAGCAGCTCATGGTGGCACCCGCCGACTACATCGTCTTTGCGTACCCGAACTGGCACGACACGCCGAACGCCATGGTGAAGGGCTACATGGAACGCGTCTTCCAGAAGCAGTTCGCCTACCGCGATACCGACAAGGGCCTTGAAGGCCTCATGAAAGGCAAAGCCTTCTATACGATCATGAACTGCGGCTGGATCGGCCGCGGTCGCGGCGGACTTGGCGACGGCATCGACAAAAACCCGATTAATGAGATGGTCAGCCCCCAATGAGAAGTTGGGTGCCTTATCCCGCGAGGAGACCATCGTTATGTCGACACCTAAAACGCAAAGAAGCACTCTCTCAAAGACGGCTTCAAAGAGCCAAGAACAACTTGATGAGGAGTGCTTCACCATGCATCATACCCAATACGACCCCGCGCGTGTTTGCGTCGTCGGCATCGACCTTGCGAAGGATCACTGCGATGCGGTGGGTTTCAATGAACGCAGAGCTCCTGTTTTCGAATGGCCGCGGATTTCCTATCCCGAGCTGATGAACAGACTCGCTCAGCTGCCGCCTGCTGCGGTTCTGATGGAGGCCTGCAACGGCGCGCATGACAAGGCGCGTCGGATCGCAGATCTCGGTCATGACGCCCGCCTGGTGAACGCCACCGACGTGAAGGCCGTGCGAAATACGCGGCACAAGAACGACCGTCGAGACGCACGCTATATTGCCACGCTCTTCTTCTTGCCGGACATCAAGTACGTGCAGGTCAAAACGTCGGCTCAGCAGGATCGGCAGCTCTTGATTCGCGAGTACAAAGGTTACCAGCGGATCCGGATCGAGCTCGGCAACCGCATACATTCTGTACTTGAGCAGTATGGCATTCCGACGCGCCAAGGCATGCAGCGTCTTGCCTGCCACTTGACGGAGTATCTGGATGAGCGGGCTGAGAAAATCACGCCAATCCTACGCGAGACAGTACTGCGACTCTTCGAAAGTTGGAAACGTGCCCTGGCTGACGAAGAAGCCGCCATGCGCCGTCTTGAAGCTCAAGCTGCTCGAGATGCAGACGCCAAGCGTCTCATGACGATTCCCGGCATTGGAGCCATCATTGCCCTGTACATGCAGGCACACATCGGCAACCCGCACCGCTTCAAAAACAGTCGCCAAGCGGCTGCCTCAATCGGCTTGGTGCCGCGGCAATATTCGACAGGCGGAAGAGACACGCTTCTGCATATCAGCAAACGCGGCCCGACGGCATTGAGAAGCGCTTTGATCCAGGGAGCAGGCTCGGTCTACATCTGGTCGGAGAAACTTAAAGGCGCTCTCGGAGCGTGGGTCTGCAAGCTGAAGGCCTCCGGGAAGAAGTATGGCGTGATCATCTGCGCCATTGCCTCCAAGCTCGCGAGAATATGTTGGCGCATCCTACGCGATCGAACGGTGTACCAGCCCAATTGGCAAGCTGCGCACAGCGTCTGACTGCTTGATCGATCGAATGCATTGATACCTCAAACCCGCCAAGGACTACGCAGGCGAATGAATAGTGACGAATCGGCTCAACGCGATGAGGTGATGCTCTTCAACTCAAGGAACTTCAAGTTCGCTGCGTTTATTAGCACCCTCATCGTCCGAATCTCACTATGCCGGCGGAGAACGTTTACGAACCTTCTCCAAACAGACCGCGGATGTATTGCCGTGAAGCCCTTTCTTCACTTCGCTCGCCGAGTTGATCGTCATGGATTCATCAAGCTGCAACGTCCAAAGGCCGGTAACGAGGTTGATCACATGCATTGATCTCTGCTGGCAGGCCGATGTTCGGTCGCTAAGGCGAATGCGGTCAGCGCTTCGCTTGACGCATCCGCCGTCGCTCCCATCGTATCGGCATAGGCTCCGTCAAGCGCCATTTCGCGGCATAAAACCGACCGCCGCTGCGCGTCGGGCGATTTATTCCACGAGCGCTTGACCTCGTTCAGCACTGTTCCCGTGCTATTGACCTTATCGCCGTCTCGGACGGGCTGAAGCCCGACCTCGACGCCGATGCCCCACTGATGCTCTGTTGGGGTAGGGGGTGTTGTACGCCACAAGATTTTAGAGATTCAGGTAACTACTTACATCTGAGAGGGGGCTGACCATGTATTGGGACAAGTACCTCACGGCCTTCAAGACGCTCGACGACGACACCGCGGGCTTCTGGGGCATGACGAACTTGGGGCGCTTCTGCAACGACCAGACGCCTGCCAACGCTTCGAAAAACTACGGCAAGGAAATCGAAGCGCTTCGCGCCGATCTCGTGAAGCACCTCGACAAGACGTTCAAGTACACGAAGTAACGCTGCCGGCCTTTTGCCGCTTGCGGTCAATATAGTGAGTGCGATCCGTCTCGTTGCTGATAGGACCGCACAAAGGACGCGAGGCCGACGGGCATTTCCCGCCGGCCTCGGCTTCATTTGGAGAACAGGGCTGCTGATGCTTCGTTACGCAGCGTTCTTCGCGCGGATGTAGTCCTGCAGATCCTTGATCGTGATGAAGGGCATCGACCACTTCTGAGCAAGCTTCATGAGTTCGGGCGTACGCAGCATTTCGCCGTTGTCGCCCATGATTTCGCAGCAAAGGCCGCAGGGCTGCAGCCCCGCCAAGCGGCAGAGGTCGACCGTCGCCTCGGTATGACCGTTGCGCTCAAGCACCCCGCCCGCTTTCGCGCGCAGCGGGAACATGTGGCCCGGGCGACGGAAGTCTTCGGGCTTCGCAGCCGGATCGATGCACTTCATGGCCGTGAGCGAGCGGTCGAACGCCGAAATCCCCGTCGACGTTTCAACGTGGTCGATCGAAACGGTAAAAGCCGTTTCGTGATTGTCGGTGTTCTTCGCCACCATGGGCGGCAGCGCAAGACGGTCGGCCAATTCACCCGTCATCGGCATGCAGATAAGGCCGCGACCTTCGATCGCCATGAAGGCGACGTTTTCGGGCGTAGCGAACTCTGCCGCGCAGATGAAGTCGCCCTCGTTTTCACGATCGGGATCGTCCGTCACGAGGATGATGCGGCCGGCGCGCAATGCTTCGAGCGCTTCGTCAATGGTGCTGAAGGACATCGGGATTTGCTCCTTTGTTCTGGTTCACGATTGAGTTCGGTACTTTGGACTCGGGACACGGAGAACGCTGGTCGCAAAAAAGCCCCGAGGCCGTAACACGACATCCTCAGGGCGCAGTACTACTTCGAAATAGTCGAAGCTTTTGAAGCGCTTGACTGTCTCCGGACCCGCCGAAAAGCAGCCCTCTGGGGCAGACTCAACGATAAGGCGCGGCACGACCGCAATCCGTCAGTCTGTGCAGCAACTGCCTAAAACGAAATGCGCAACGCAATTTGTTTGGGCTTCGGCTGTGGCATAGTCACTCAAGCACTTCAACACCTTCTTCCATCCCGACTATACGGTCGGCACCGGATTTTCACCGGTTCTGCGCGAGACGTCGACGTCTCGGGCTCGCGGGCTTTACCGCCGGTGGAGAATCGCACTCCGCCCTGAAGATGTGGTTGTCAAAATGACACAGGCCGAAATATTCGCATTGCGCAAATAGCTTGTCAATACCCTTAAGAGATTTGCTTAGAAGGATGCTCTTTCCCGAAACTGAGCGAAGCGGCGTTCAAGAAGTTCTGGACTGGGCGTAAAGTGCCGCGAAAGTTGCAGCGCCGCTCCGTTGATGGATTCGAAAAAGCTTTGAAGGCGCGAATCCTCGGCGTCAACGAGGAGTTCACGGGAAACATGCACGCGACGCTCCCCGTCAATGCCGATCAAGAAGCAGTCATACGCGCGGTGCAGGAGGCTATTGAGCGCAATGCCGTTTGCGGGCAGCAGCCGCAAACTCTCGTCCTCGGCCCAAGGAATGATGTGGGCAGCTTCGACGAGTGTCGCACTTTTGAGACCCGAGACGGCGCACCGGTTCCCGTAGCCTGCAAGGATCATCGTGCGAAAGAATTGCTGCGAAACGCGCACCTTTTGAAAGACGAGCCTCTCCTCAGCTGCTGCAGCCTGCGGTTGAGATTCAGGTCCCGTTCCCAAGAGAAAAGCAAGATCAAGATTTCGATCGACAGCAATTTTCTCGGCATCGGACACGAGCGGCGCGACAGATTGCGCTCCGCGGCCATTTCCGATGTACCGCTCCCAAACAGCGCGATCAACTTTGGAAATATTCGAGAGGCCGTTAATGCCGCGAGCTTGAAGCGACGCGTCGCAATGCCCCAGGTTGCCAAGCTTGCAGGACACGGCACCAGGCGTTCGGCCGATGAGATTGGCGAACTCGACGACCTTCGGATTTCTCGCTCTGATCGACGCGAATGGCAGCGACAGATAGAGCACGAGCGCGAGCGTCACCTCCTCTTCCGACCAATTCGAATTCCGAGCCATATCGATCCCAAAGTCAACAAATAGAGAGACCTCGTACTCTATATGCAGCCTTGAGCTGGCATCAAGCTGCGGACACCTCGCAGAAGCCTAATCAGTGCGCAAGCCGCCGTCGAGCGCACCTCTCAGGTAGTCGTAAATATCAGACCGAACTGGCGTTTCGAGTCGATACCTTACTTCGAAGGCATTAAATTCTCCGGGCTTAGCGTTGCTCGAAGGCACTGACACAGGAATCGGCTGCCCTTGCGCCTCGATTTCACCGAGGAAATAGAAGGCCTTTGCCTCATTGTCGTCCTTGCTTCTTCGAACAAAAAGGAAAATCCGATTGCCGGCATTGGTTGCGCCGCGCTTAAAGAACCGATCTGCGTCAACACTATCAATGCTTCGATTCGGTTTCGAACACGCCATCAAAACCGAATCCGACAAGAAACGGTCAGCGTATTGAATAGCATCGACCTTCTTTTCGTAATTGATGAAAACCGGAAGCGTCTTCGTAGCAACATCGTAGGCGTAGCCACCGATCGTCTGCGCGTTGAGGTTTCTCGGCCAATTAAGCAGCCGACAGACCTCTTCGTACGTGTACTTTTCGTAGAGGCAGAAAGCCGTGTCCCGGTACTCGTGCCCGCTCAAGCGCTCTTCAAAAAGCCGCCGCATAAGGGCCAAGTATTCGCGGCACGCCGTCTCAAAGTCAGGTTCGTCACAAAGCCGCTTCCGCCAGTCGGCGTGCATGCGCCAATCCCCTGCTCCGTTGGGCTCCAAGAACACGGCCCGCATGAAGGCCGGCATCACGGCGTCGCGTGTCTGCGTGAACGCATTTGTGAGGACGCGAATGGCGCTCGCCCAGTCGGCATCCGGAATCTGGCGGCGCGACGATTGCGCATTACGCGCTTTTGCTTCGGCAAGAACTGCGGGGCCCCCATCCATCGCCGCCTCGAGAAGCAGTATCTCGGCTTCTCGGAGACCTTTGCCGATGCGCGCGAGGCCAGCCAGACGATCCAAGACCTCATCGCCCGAAAGCTTCAATGCAACATCCGGGAAGTGTTTTGCGACAAATGCTTCATAGGAATTGCAGCCTTGCGAACGCAAGTACTTCGTCGGATCGATGGACGCGTGGTCTAGAAAATCCGTGAGTTGCGGACGACGGCCGATTTTGCGGCGCAGCATCTCGAAGTGCGTCTTCAAAAGCCGAATGCTGTTCGTCTTCGCCGTTTCAATGGATTTAAAAATCCGCTCGCGCGAAATCTCGTCGAAATGAATTGTTGCGGCACCCGGCATCACGCGGCTGCCAGAGAGAAGCTCGCGTCGAATGTCGTCCTTGTTGTAGGTGCGGTTGCCCGTGAGCGCAATTGGAATCAGATAGTTGTTGTCGTACGCCCCAATGAAGTCGAGGATGACGACGAAATCCTTGTTTTCCGCCTTGCGCAGGCCGCGGCCAAGCTGCTGAATAAAAACGATTGAACTCTGCGTTTCACGCAGAAAAATCACCTGGTTGACTTCCGGAATGTCTACGCCCTCATTGAAGATATCAACCGTGATGAGGTAGTCGAGCTTGCCCGTCTCGGGCACTGCTTCCTTTTCACCAGGCACTTCAATGCCTTCAAAGAGCGCGGGCTGCTTGGCTTCGTGTGCGTTACCGCTTTCTTCCTCGTTCATCACGAGCCGCGCAATCGCTGCCTCGCGCGCATTAATGGATTCTTTCCCGGAGAGCGCCTTCGTGCGAAGGCCTCGCGCGTTGAGCGCGGCTTCGAGGCGACAGGCTTCCTTGACGTCTTTGGCAAAGATGAGCCCCTTGACGCAGCTGCCGCTGTAGCCGTAGTAGTCGGCGTTGTCGATGATCGCATCAACGCGCTCTTCAAACGGCAAGTCGACCGCTTCCGCGATGCCGAAGTAGTGGAACGGGCAAAGAAGATCTTCGTCAAGCGCCTCCTGCAGCCGAATTTCGCAGGCGATGTTGTGCCCAAAGAGCGCATAGACGTCAAAGCCGTCCATGCGATCGGGGCTTGCGGTCATGCCGAGCCAGAAGTCGGGCTCAAGCGTCGCCATGATGCGCTGATAGCTCTCCGCCCCCGAGCGATGGCTTTCGTCGATGATCACCCAGTCGAAGGCCGCTGCCTTTGCCCTTTGCAGAATGTCCGGACGAGAGAGCGTCTGCACGGTCGTAAAAACCGCACTCGGCGTGAAGTCCTTTTGAGCCGTCGTTCCGGACACAACGTCGTACGTGTACGCGTCACCCAAAACGCGACGAAAGCTTTTCATTGCCTGACGCGCGATTTGCTCGCGGTGAACGACAAAGAGAAGACGTTTGGGCTTCACCGCCTGCACAGCAAAAGCAGCCGCGTATGTCTTCCCAGTTCCCGTCGCAGAAATAAGGAGCGCACGCTTTTCACCTTGCTCAATCAGCCGCTCGATATTGCGGATAAAGCGCCGCTGCATTTTGTTCGGATTAAGACGCTCGGCTTGCCGCACGGCGTCTTTTCCGACGGCGTTGCGCAGAATCGGCCGGCGCACTTTGTATTCGGCTTCGTAGTTCGGGAGCACATCGTCGAGCGCCTTCGATTCACGCGCGTTCCAGAGCGCATCGAAATTCCTAAAGGCACTCTTTGCGAACTCGCCGTTCGCGGCCGATGCGAGCTTCACATTCCATTCTTGGTTGACGGTGAGCGCGCTCCCGGTGATGTTGGAACTCCCGAGAAGCAGGTGATCCACGCCGTCGGCATGCCGAAAGAGGTAGCCCTTCGTATGAAAGCCCACTCGCGCTTCACTCGTGCGAAAAAGACGCACCTCAAGGTTTTTGAGGCCGCGCAGCTTCTTTAAGGCTGCGGGCTCCGTAAACCCCAAATAGTCCGTCGTGAGGATGCGCCCGCGCACGTTGCGCTTTTCCGCTTCGCGCAGCACCTGCAGCAAGGGCGTCACGCCAGAGAGCGAAATGAACGCAACGCTAATTGAAAAGCTTGTGCAGTCCTTGAGTTCCTCCTCGAGCGCACAAAGGAACTTTTCCCCTTCTTTAGGGGCATTCCGCAGGAACATCGGTCGCGTCTCGAGAGACGAGTCCGCCCTGCCGTCGATAAAGGCGGTGTTGAGCGACGCTTTAAGCGTTAGGAGGACGTCACGTGCAGGCGGTCGAATATCCATGACGAAGGCGGACTTAACGAAGTTTGAATACGCAGCGGCTTTTTCGCAGCCTATCACACTCCAAAACGATTCCCACAATACAGGCAGCATTCGCGCTTTCATTTGTAGAAAGCACACCAAACTGCCGCTCTACCTCTCTCGGCGGCAGATGCCGAATCGCAATTACGTTCTTATGTCCTCTGGTCACCGGCGTTTCTATTCTGGTAACGGTGCTCGCACGACTTACGACGAAATACTGAATTTCCTCAGTATTTCTTTGGAGACCACTCGCTTGATTTATTTAACGATCGATATAAAATTATCTCTGTAGCGATTGCTACAGATTGATTTAAGGAGATTCAAATGAGCGAATGCAGCTGCGCAAACGCCAAAGTGGTTTCGGTCGACGAGTACAACGCCGTGATCGAAGCAGCCCGCCACTACGTCGATGGACTGCGTACGGGAGACGCTGAAACGGTCGCAAAGGCGTTTCACAAAGACGCGATCATGTACGGACTTGCCGGCGGCAAATCTCTGCTCGGCGGCCCTATCGGCAACCTCTATGACTTTGTGCGCCAGAACGGCAGCGCGCCCGATATCAAGACCCGCATCGATGTGCTTGCCATCACGCCCACGACTGCTGTGGTGAGAATCGACATGGAAAAGGATGCGATTGGCGCCGACTACAACGACTACCTGACTTTCATCAAACTCGACGGCCGCTGGCAGGCAATTGCCAAAGTCTTCCATCAATTCAATTGCTGATGTCTGTCCGCTCTTAAAAATCTCGGGCCTCTACGCGAGGCCCTTTTTGACGCCTACCGATATGAAAAACCTGTTCTTCAGTTTCGTGATCTTGACCGGTCTAGTCGGTTGTTCCGGCCAGACACCCGTCGCACTTGCCAACGGTGATCAGGGAAGACTCGTGCGGTTTTCTAGCGAAGGATTGTCGCCTTTCTCGTACGGTCCGTTGTTTGCCCGGGTAGACGTGCTCGAAGGCAAGCCCGAATTCAAGGTGACGAGCGTAGATAAAACGGGAAGCATTCGATCGGGGTTTTGGGCAAGCACGCAAGGCAAATGGCATTTCACGACGGCGGACGACCATTGGGAGTACTGCCATATCGTGGAAGGCGTGTCAGAAATTACCGAAGACGGCGGCGTACCACAGCGCTTCACTGCGGGACAGAGCTTCATTCTGCATCCGGGCTTTTCAGGGATCTGGCACACTATCGAACCGACCAAGAAGGAATTCGTCATCGTCAATCCCTAGCGTGACGTCCAGTTAGGGCCGTATTTTCCTCCCTTCATTATTGGCGGCGGCGCCAAATGGCACAGTTCAGGCGAGACTTTGACCCGCAACTTCGTTGAGCTTGCTGCCGACGTACCGAAGTCGCTCAGTCATCGGATAACAGTAACCTGCGTGGATTGCGACAAAGAAGTGAAGAAACAGTCGCGTCGAAGCTGACTGTTCGCTGCGTGATATCTATTCCGCTTTGAAGTACGGCCGGCGGCTTTGTGCGGCCAAGTGTGCCGGTTCTCGTTAGCTAGCCAGCGACTGCTTGAAACTCAACAGCGCTTTTCTGCGGGATTAACAGACGCGCCCGTCCGTAGAACAATGCATGATTCCGAGAGCACCTTGATGAGCGCACGTCGTTGAATTTCTTTGGTGCGCTCAACAAGGACAGCGACTTCGAGTGCTCGCTCTTCGCGTCAGTCTTTCCGAGCCAAAGAAGCAGAGGAAGCAACTGGTTTCGATGGCTTAACGCCAATATCAGCACATACCTCTTTTCCGAAAGACATCAATGAATTCTACTTTCGTGAAAATTCTTGACATCGTGTTGAGTCCGAGCGGCTCCGCTATCGTTAAAAAGGCATAGGAATATCTTGATCTCTCTATTCGTGAGTTCGCCGTCATGGCGGTGGTGCAGAGCGTGCGCTTGCCGTGCACGAGGCTACCAGCCGAAACGAACCTCAAAAGGCCATAGAACAGCGAAAGACCGCGGCTCCTGAGCGGGTATCCTGACTCGACGGAACAGCTCGTCGAAAAGGCACCGTCGAATACAGCCGGCATGCAGACTTAGCTGCTTTCCACGGCCAAAGCGCCTTGAGAACTCGCTGAGATTCTTTCGTTCTCAAGACACCGCCAAGATGTCTTCAATCCGTGTCGTGCAGCAAGGCGAGAGCAAGTCGCGCTTCATCTCCCAGCCGGCCGCAAGTTTTGTTGAGGCCGGCACAACAATGTTCTTCCCAAATCGCCGAGCGAGCTCGTCGATCGCGCACTGCACCCGTTCTCGCCGCTCGAGCTTTTCCGGATCCTCGCTGCAAAAGAGCGTTTCGGGCATGAAGGTTTCGCCCGCAGGAACGAGGTCTGTGAGGTAAACGCCCGCCTTCTTGTATTCGAACCCTGGCCGCCACCAAGCGTTGACGAGATCGACCGCCGCACTCGTGAGCGTCAGGATATCGGCACTCGGCATTTCGAGTGCCTTCGCAGGCGTACACCCGTATTGCGGCAGGTCCTGACGGAAAGGATCCGTGTGAAAAAGAACGCCTACGGTCTTCGCCGCGCACTTCTGGCGGCGCAGCGTACGCACGGCCTCCGTCATGTGAACCGAAGCAGCCGTGACGATGGCTGCCAGCTCCGAACAGGGCTTTGCGAAACTTCTCGAGCGCAAAATCTGCTGCCGTGCCTTGGCGTTTTCTTCAAACGGCAAGCAGGCGACACCGTTCATTTCGCGTAGCGTCCGCTCAAGCGTCACGCCGAAGTGCCGCCTCACGACGTAAGGATTCATCCGAGTGAAATCCAGCGCCGTCCGGATGTGCATCCCTTCGAGCTTTTCCTGTGTCCGCCCGCCGATACCCCAGATTTCCCTGATAGGCGTAATCGCAAGCGCCTTTTCCCGACGAGCGGCTGAAAGTGCCAGCCAGTTGACGACGCCACCGAAGACAGGAAAGGTTTTCGCGAAATGGTCGCAGAGCTTCGCGAGCGTTTTCGTGGGCGCAATGCCTGCACAGGTCGGGATCCCCGTCCACTTGAGAACGCGTGCGCGAACGGCTTGCGCGAGTTCCGTGAGTTTCTCGGGCTCCCTGTCGGCGATGCCGGTGAGGTCGCAGAAGACTTCGTCGATCGAATAAGACTCCATGCGTGGCACCATGTCGGCGACGGTGCGCTGAAAGCGTCCGGACATCGACTGATAGAGCTCGTAATTGGACGAGAGCACCGCAACGCCCTTGGCTATGCAAAGGCCGCGCACTTTGAAGTACGGTGTGCCGCGCTTCAAACCCAGCGCTTTGGCTTCCTTCGTGAGCGCAACGACGCAGCCGTCGTTGTTGCTCAGGACCACAACGGGCTTTTTGCGAAGTTCGGGACGGAAAACACGCTCTGCGCTGCAATAGAAGGAATTACCGTCAACATGCATTAAGATTGTCATGGTCTCTGAAAGTCTGACTTAATTCATTTTGAATTATGTCAGACTTTCTGGGGTTGATAGCAACTTTCCTTCAATGCCCCTCGTACCGTGACAACACACGAAAGGGAATAATGTCTTTCAGTCGAAGACCTCAGGCGTTCGTAACGCTGCGGCACACCTTTGATCCAGTCGTGCACGTTGGGCCGGAAGCCCGAGTACTCGTACGGGATGCGATCGATATCCCTCGCCGTAACGATGAGAGACGCACCGTCAAATACCTTCGACCAGGCACGAACTTGCTTCCCGCACGACAGGTCTATCTTTTATGAGGGCGTTTTTGCCGTGCAGCCTATCCCCCCCCCTCGAAACAAATCATTCTTTTTTCCCAAACGTTGTCGATGCAGGCTTGATGTTCTCTTTAGCAGCAAACATAAGCCCGCACTTGTGATCACGATTTCTTCAATCGACTCCACAATCAGATTCCACACGAATTCAAAGCGGCATCAATGACATGAAATGCCTCGGGACGATTGAATCGAAGAAGGCCTTCATTCACAAAAATTTCATCGACTATTTCTTCCGGCACTTTTTTCATAGCTGGAATAACATGAACCTTCTGTCGAATACCTTTGAAGTCCGCATAAATTGCATCTGTTTTTTTGATAAGCTTAATTTTTTTATTTTTCAATATACTGTTTATGGGCTCTAAAAGACTCCATGCTTCGTCTGGCGATTTATCGGCAGGTAAAATCGCTTTTTCTGCCCAAAGCAGAAGCTCCCTGGCACTCTGTCGATCAAGAAGCTCATCAACGTGCTGATTTCGAAAATGCCGCAAACAATTCTGACAAGCAGTTAAACAAGAACAGTTAGAAAGAATATTTTTAACCTCTGCAAAAAGTTCTTTATACATAGGTTGCAATGAAACTGCATAACCTGCTCCACTTGACAAAGCGTCATAAAGATACACATCAACGAATGTTTGAATACCTGTGCGTGTGCGGAAGCCTGCCACCAGTTCCGTAAAATCTATATCGAGCAGGCGTGAGGCAGCGAGACGAAGAGCTTCGGCAAGAGACTGACCAGCTCGTTTAATCCAGTTTTCATCTGTATTAAGATCAAACCGATCATTATCGAGAGCAATTTCAAAAACCAACATGTCAGTTCGAAAAGCGAAACCAAGATCAATTCTTATGCGCTGATCATGTTGGCATGTTTTGACAGATGAAGACCAGCGTGTGTCAGATGGAACCAAATACGGGCGACTCATCTTTTCGGTAATTACACCTGGAGAGATTGCACCACATACTGGGCAAAATTCAAAACCGTTGTTACCTTTGCCTGTATTTCGCATAATGATCTGCTGATCAGATCTAAATGCCATCCGCATCATGCCACCAGGCCAAGCCACCTGCATGTCACTTGCATCGCTCGGCAACGTCGAATATTGAGGTTCGCTGGCTCTCGTGTAGATTTCATCAATTTGCGAAGCATCTCGCCTGACACCGTTAACAGCAGAGAACCCCCAAGGCTTAACCATCAAACGATCGGTTTGAACCTCATTGCCACAGAACGGACAGTGACCATTGCTGTCAAGATCGTCAGAAAAACCAAACCAATTGCATTTGCTGCAACTAAAAACCTGTTTTTGATTGACAGGATCATCAAATTCGCTTTTTGCAGGTGCAGCCCAATCTGAAGGCTTGAATTTGAATAATCCTCCGACCTGATATGAATTTTTATCAATAACAAGTTCTCGTCCCGGAGCAAAGTCACTAATGGCAAGATCCAGGCCTCTTTCCACTTGATATTTCAGTGTTTCGTGTTTGTCAGGCTTCTGCACATACAAGCTGACCACATTTTTAGGGAACGAGTATGTTGGAACGAGGCCTTGCTCGAAGAGCACGTCTAAGACGCTCATCGATGCATACTCCTCCTTGTGCTCCGAAGCACTGTCACGGCATTCCTCGAGTTGCCTACACAGACTGAATCTTCGTTCCTCTAAATCTGGAAAAGGCGTTCCTACCGGAATCTGCCCCTCCGGAAGAGTCCACGCTGAAACAAATCGTTTGAAATCTTCAAGTTTCTCCAGCAAAAACTTATATGCCGTTATGCCGCGTTTACCTGATGAAGAATCATCCAAGTCACGTCCTAGTTCATCACGGAAGAAGTCTCGCAACATCAGCATGTTCAGATGCCGAGACACCAGTTTGTCGTTGGATACGTCGATCCCGGGCTTTCTCGGCTCACCCTTAAGCATGGCTCCGGGGCAACGGAAATAATAGGCGTCGTGCGGACCGCTCTCGCAGAACGTAATGATGCTCGAGAGGCTTGCACTTCTACGACCGGCACGACCAGCGCGCTGCTGGTAGTTTTCGCGCGTCGGCGGCATATTACGCAGCGATACTGCAACCAACGACCCGATGTCGATACCAACTTCCATCGTCGTAGTACACGACAGAATGTCGACCGGAGTCTCATCGTCCCTGACGATATCCTGGAAGCGCAGTTCGTAGTGTTCGGTACGCGACCACATATCGGCTCTCTGATCTTTATACGAAAGCTGTGCGGTATGTTCTTCGGTATCAATAACGCGAATCTTTTCTGCTGTCGACGCACAGGCGGTTCTGATAACAGGGTCGCGCCAAAAGCTCAACGACCTGAGATCAGCCTCCTCCAAAGTACCGGAGTGCCCGCAATGCGGACAACAGCCGCGAAGCGCTATCGGCGTTAGTGCAGAACAATGTTTGCAGCGCCACCACGTATGCCCTTCCTTAAAGCGAGGCGACACGTTCGATAACCCTATCGAGTATTTACCCTCCTGGTCGGCTTTCATAAAATAGTCCCAGAGGATGTCTTCGACTTTGCCTTTTGTCTCTCGATCCCAATGCATGATCCTCGCAAGCTGTTGCGGAAGTTCGAATTGATTTCGCACAAACTCGGAATTGCGCGTGGAACGACGCACCTCCGTCAGACTGCCTTTTAACGAGTGCTCCAGTGCAACACCTCTTGCACACAGCACCATGATCCAAGCATTGAGAAACTGAACAGCCTCTTCCTCCGACTCAACGAACCCGTCATTAAATAAACGGCGTTTTACTCTTGTCAAAGTACGCCCTGCCGGCTCGAGCCAACCCAAAGCAAGATCGTAAAGAGAATTGAATGCGGAACAGAAAAGCTTCAGAAACAAAACCTGATACTGTTTCGGGAAGCCCGCAACCCCGGTTGGTTCGGGTTTGTAAACCTCATCATAATCTTCAGCTTCCTTAAAGTTAGCCAGTTCGAGTCGTCCTTCCTCCTGAATCTGTTTTCTGCAAATCGGAGTGAAAAGCGGTATGTTTTCTTCGTAAACAATTCGACAAAAAAGTCGGTAAAAGTGTTCAAGGTTCCACTCTCTTTCATGCCCTTTATAGAGCATAAAAATTCGACCTGCAATTTGTCGGAATGCCAGATCATCAGATGCTTCACTCATGTCTCGGGCCAATTTAGCTGCCCGTTGTCGACTATCTGAAAAAATCAAGACCTTTCGCCCCTCATTGGGAAACTTTTCAATTCGCTTTTCATACCCTTTTGCAGGTTGTTGCAACACAAACTGTTTATGAGACAGATTGAAAAATGACTGACTGCCTCTTGTTTCAAAGGTACGAATACTGCCTTGAGAATCGATCCCGCAATGAGGGCAAGAGGTAAAAGCAAACGCTTTTTCCCCTTTTTTTCCGTCTTTAATTCCCGACAAAGACATATAAAGTTCCCGCCACTCGGGTTCTCCTGCATGCGAATCGCTGGTACAAAGCCACCCGCTTGGTGTATGGAGCCATACCCGAGTCATGGTTTTATTGTCGGGTTCGAAATCGTTAGGCGGAATATACAGATCGACTTCACTAATGTGCGAGCTATCAGGATTCGATCCGGGCCAGCGCCATAAATAAGTATCGCCTCCGTCAAGCTGAGACGGATCGACATATCCCTTCAAAAAAAGCGCACCGCACTTTCGATCAGATTTGAGCTCGTACACGGAATGCCCGCATTCAGGGCAAACACTCTCACCGCTATCAGTCAGTTGCAGACGCCCCAACGTGATACCGCTGTCGCTGCATCGCTGGCTACACTCGGGATTCGTACAGGCATAGATCCCTTTGATCCCTCGGAACAGCAGATGAAGACGAGCGGGGAAAAGAAAGCCTCCGTCCGGCTTTACCGCCATCGGCGCTATGGCTAGAAGAGCATTGACCGCATGTTCCCGATCTTTGCCATGAAGATCGGGAAAGATTCTTTCTCCAATTTCGAGCAGTGAGGAAGCTGATCCTCTGCAGAGGCGAAAAAGTTTATTGAAGGGTTCGAGATTTTCGAGCTCTTCTCCCATCCAGCGTTGAGATTCTTCGAATGAAGACACATCTGAAGGTATCGGATATCCGACAGATGAAAATAACTCTCGGAGCGCCGAAAACTTCTTTTCGTCATCCTCTTCCAGAGCCGCAAGATCCACTGAGGCAAAAGCTTCAGAGCGCATTGCAACGAGGCCTCTTTCTCGAAGCTCGGTGCGGATGCCGAATATTTCGTGAAATCGATGATCTTCATCATCCGATCCCGTTAAAGCATTAGCAAACGACTGAATGTCTCCATCTGCATTGCTCGGCATACTAGCCGTCGTCAGAATGAATTGAACTCGAGAGCGATCGATATCAAGCGTATTGAAAAGTCGACGAAGAAGAAGCGCCACCTCACCCCCTGCGGAACCGCGGTACATGTGTGCCTCATCAAGTACGACAAGAAGTTTTTCTGAAGGATGCTCGGCCAGCCATGACCTTGTGGCAGCCCAAATGGGAACCTCGCGATCTCTGATCATCATGTATTCGAGCATGGAATAGTTGGTGATCAGAATATCGGGCGGCGTATGCTGCATTTCAAATCGCGTTAACAGTTCCGCATCTTCAGGATCGGCCTCGAATTTATTTTGCGCAACTTTAAGGACAAAATCTGACAGGTTAGCTTTAGCAGGGGTTCGTCCGTGCAGAGCAAGATCATGAAGATATTGCTCGCTGAAAGCCTTGTCTGTTTTTTCAACCTTCTTTTCTTCAGAACGACACTTACCGTTTTTTTGTCGCTCGGCACGCTTTGCCTCTGCCTCTCTCGCTTTCTCTTCAAGGTAGGCCGTAACTTTTTGACGACCTTCTTCGGGCAGGAGTCGGGACAGTGTTCTAGCCAATTGCTGGCTTTGATAACTTTGAGGGTTGGGACCCGGATACGGCGTTCGTCCCGTATACATTCCAAACTGCGGTCTCCGGGCATCGGGCGCATAACCTGAGAAAATCCGACGGAATTTATTCTCGGGATCTCCCATCAGTCGGCGAAGACGCGACAGCTGATCGGAAACAAGCGCATTCATTGGATAGAGAATGATCGTGCGAACCGCGCGACATCTCCAGGAAACCGGGGATCGAGCAGCCTCGGCTTCAAGCTTTGCCATGATCGGCCACAAAAAGCACTCTGTTTTCCCCGAACCCGTACCAGTTGCCACGAGGATATCCTCAGGACCCGCGGGATTGCGAGCAGCTTCGAGAGCTTCGATCTGATGAATGTAAGGCTTTTTAAAAACACCGAGATCGGCTTCGGCTAACTCAACAAGAAAGCTTTTTTCGTCTGCAGGAATCTGAGCAATATTCAACCCCTCTTTGCTTTGCGCATAAGCCGGCGTGGATTCTACATACGGCGTCTGACAAAGCACGCCTCTTTCAGCCGTCAGTCGACGCGCAACATGACGAACTATGGGAGAACGACAAAAGTACTGAGCGTCCAGATAATCTTCAAGGTCTTTGAGGAGTTCTCTGTGGAATCCCCATGCGCCGAGATTCTTCATATTTGAATTCCTTAACGGAGTATTTTTTGGATGAGCCTCTCAGCCCCTTTTACTCAAGATGTAGAAACCTTCTTTCATCAGATGCGGAAGAAAATAGGTGAAGACGCAGTCAGGCATGATACGGGCCCAAGGTTTGGGCGCATCCATATCCGCAGGCCAGCTATATACCCTCAGAAAAGCTTCCAGCTCCCGAGAAGGCCGCATACTGAGTTTGACGCTAACAAACTTCCGCTGTCGTCCTCGCCGCAGATCCTGTTCGCAGACCGACGCCGATACGGATTGAGCCGTGCAGAGAGGCTGTGCTCCCATGCAGCAGGCAGCAGCAATCAGCCACTCGTTTCCCCTGAGTGCATCAGCCTCTGAAAGAGGAGACAGTTCGATGTCGCCGTGCCTGCTTCTAAGAAGAAACGTTCTGGGAGCATCATCGAGACGAATACGCGCCAGGGAAAAATAGACATCCGTTTCGTCCGAGGCAACGGATGCAGAGACATGGGATCTGGAGAGCTTCGTGACTTCGGACGAGCGCTTCCATACGCCGATCCCGGGATGGATGAAAACAAAAATCTCATAGTCGCTTAGAGCGCTTTTGCTCACGCGCTCCCAGCGGGCGTTGCGTAGCAGTCGCTTCCAGCCGTCCTCTCGAGACTCAACATGGAAGCCGATGAAATCATCAGAATGGACAGTGCTGCCAATCTGAATTTCCTTTCGCTTCGTTTCTGTAAGCCAAGGACCCAAACCGCTCATGCGAACATCAAGTCCGGGACCGACACCTCGGAGCAAGGTAGCCTTATCGGAGGCAACGAAATCCTGCAGAGTTTCAGGCCATGTACGGCGCACCAGATCGCTTGACGCACGAAACGGTGCCGACTTGACCCAGTACGGCGTGTGACGGAAAAAGCCCGCGTCCAAATAAGCATCAAAGGCCTCATCCGCTGAGCGTCGACATTCCGTTGGCGAAGGTCGCTCAATCCCCAGAGTCGAGTAAAAAATGGCATAGCAGGCTGCGTACGAATTGAAAAACGCGCGCTTGGCATGCGTAATGGAAACGGCACCGTCTTCACCTCTTTCAACTTCGTCAAAGAGCGAGGCCAGCATTCGCCTTCCAGCAAGACTCCATGCAAGCCGCTTAGCATGTGCCTGCCGTTCTTTCTCTGTACCACTGAAAAGCGGCACACCGAAGGACTCAGAGATGAGACCGACGGTTCTGGAAACCAGACTCTCTTGTGGCAAACGAGCGGACCAACTCACGATTCGGCTCCGGGATCGAGCGCTTCCGGAACAAGACCGCCAAGCCATTCATCGAGCGCTTCGGCACTCTTTTCGTGCATAAGAGGCAAAAGCGATGTCTTGACCTGAACGGCCGCAGCAGCTGGACTCTCTGAAAGCAATACGGATGCAGAGGCAAGGCAGACCAAAAACGTCTCCGCAGCATCCTGAGCGGATTGCTTTTCATAGAGCCCCCCTGCCTGGGCCATGAGAAACTCGTGGCGACGCCGTGCTAGGGCAGGAAGTCGCACTCTATCTATTGCCGAGGGAACGGCCGTGTCGGCAACCGACTGCTGTCGCCAGAAATCAACGACATCATCATCGGCTCGCCTCAATTTTCTCGGATTCGGCGAAACACGGAATTGCTCTCCAAGGAAAAGTTCCGTCAAAACCGGAAAAACGGAATTGAGAATAGCCTGAGGAAACAGAGCAATCTCCTCGGCAAACGCAGTTGATATAAGTGGCGTGCAGCGTGAAAGCCGCCAATCGTCAAGTAGCGTAGACAGTCGACTTCCCGACATCGCATTTCGGAAAAGAACAACCGGCGGCAACGCGGAATACCCGACGCGATCCGGCCATTTTTCTATACTCGCCAGTGCCTCCTCCGTGTTCACCTCATCAAGATTGACGACTGAAGGAGGCATACCCGTCAAAACCAGCGAGAGCGTCCGCGCAATGGCAGCACTGTTCGGGCCGGCAAGCAGTAGAGGCATGCCGTTCAGCGCGGCTGCAACCACAAGTTTGGTCATTCCCTCGGAAAAGAATCTCGACTTAATGCCCGTCGCCTGAAGCACACTGCCAGCCGCTTTCAGCCACTCGTCGGCGTCGGCAGCGACAGCAATGTTGTCCCGCGGTCGAGGCAATTCCACAGCTGCAAATCGGGGTTCGTTACTCGTCCGATCTCTGTGCTCTGCTTCCTTCGCCAAGACACTCGATTCCGAGGTTTTCCGTCCCTCGTTGTCGTCGTAGCACAGCACGTCCTGCTTGCCGTCAGTGTGCTTATCTTCGGGCGCCTCCTTATCGGTTTGAGCACCGATATCTTCCGGCAACGCCGCATACTGCTTCACCAACGGCTGCTGAAGCGCGAGTCTGAAAGGAAGATCTGCCAGCATGCTGGCGAACTTAGTCTGAGCATCCTGAAGGGATTCCCCAAGCTGTGCCGCAACCAACTTAAGCAGCTTTTCTTCCTCGATACGTTGAGATTTGACTTTCTCGAGCCGAGCCTGGACAGCATCGCGTTGCCCAGAAAGCGTCTTGATCTGATTCTGTGCTTTTGCTGCAGAGTCCTTAAGCTCCTGCAACTCTTTTTTCGCCGTCTCCAGCTCTTGACTATGTTCTTCCCGCCATTTGCTTTCTGCTGCCTGCCCCAGAGCTTCTTCCATGCCCGGACGACGAAGTGCAGCATTAAGAAGAACGTCGCTTCCTATATCAAGGCTTTTAAGATATTTTCCAGCATTCTCAACGAGTTCCGCTTTGACTAGTTCAAAATCTTCGGTACTCAGCTGATAGTGCGCGTTAATCTGCTGCTGCAGATCGGGTTTCTTCAGCAACTCAACAAGAGAATTCAGTATCTTGTGATCTCGTTTTTCTCCGGCGAACGAAAGCTGAAACTGCTTCCAGGAGCCATAGTTTGATTCGATGGCCTCGGCCAAAGCCAGAACGGGCGGCGTAACGAAGAGGCGCTCGGGCTTCGCGGCCGCATGTGACTCGAGCGAAAGGTATTTCCAGAAGCTCGTTCCGTTCAATTTGATGATTGCACGCTCGTCAAGCTCATACTGCGGCAATGACCAAATATTGACAAGTTTGAACTGGCCGTCGGAATCTTTTTCCACTTGATCCGGTCGAATATGTATTCCGCAAAGCTTCTTCCCGATGCGATAGGTAAAGAGAACCGGCAGAGGTATGGGACAATCGAACTCCTCAGCAAGTACGGCACTCGTAAGCTGATCAAGAACAGGCGTCTGAGAACTCAGTCGATGCACGATGATCGGCATCGAACCCCTGTGATAGGTGACGATCTTGTATTCTCGGCCGTCGTTTTTGGGTATTGCCTTCAAATCCCAAACGCCCCAGGGGTGGTTCATGCCCGGCAGATCTGTCTTGGGGTAGAAGCAAAACCGATTGGAGTTTCGCGCGGGGAAGTTCGGATCTTTAACGAAAGGTTTCAATTCGCCGTTGATAATGTCGGCGCATCGCACGATATGAAAACAATTTTCGTCGTAATCGGCGGACGGCGCCTGGTAGCAGACTGAAATGACGTTCAGCGGAACAAGGCTCGGATTGTAGTCGTAGGTACTGGGCATCGGTTTTACTTATCGTTATTTTTTTCGTATGTTCATGGAAAGCGCGGCCCTTGGCAATTCTCCGTTCCGAAGTTTTACGTTGACCTCCGGATAGTAACCGATCAAGTTTCGAACTTTTAAAACGGATGCAGGAGGAACGAGTGACTGTGTTTGCCGTTCAGCCGCTTTCAATCGACGCCTGAGGCTCAGACGATCGACAGAAGACTGAGGTCGGTGAGCACGAAGAGAACCAGAGCGAACCTCGAAGCAACACAGTTCGTCGCGACCGACTCGAAGCCGGCATCGACACATCTTCGGCAGATGAACCATCGTTGCCTCCTGCGCTCTCAACTGCAGACGCTCAACCAAACGACCGTCGACCTCTATATCGAACTCGCTGGAATACTTGGGCTGTACTTCGATTCGATCTTTCGGAAGAGACAAAGGTTCTGCTCCAAGTCCGTTCGTATCGATTGAATTGCCGTCGGCGTCGACAAGCTTCAGAAGATCCGACTCCGCCGGCGGAGCGAACTCTGGCAACTTTTCCTGTTTGACAAAAGCGTATTTGAGAACGTTCGTACGACCAGCGGAAATCAAGAGACCATGCCGGAGTACTCTCACCTCGAGCAAGCGCGCCGTACCGTTCAAATTCGCGATCGGCGTCATTTCCGCCGCGTACGCAGGATAAGCTTTGTTGGCGACATCGGACCCACTCGAGAAAAACACCAACCGCGGATTCTCGTACGCAATCACGTATGGTCTTTTTACCGTCATCGGCCAGAGCGGGAACAGCGAAACGGGAGATTCCGTCAGGCGAAGCTTGTATTTCAAAAAGAAGCAGGCAGCCTCCTGAGAAATTCGATTTGCTCGTACCTTGAACATTCTCCAGGGTGCGACGCCCCTCAAGGAGACTTCCTCACAGAGGATATCTTTAACACCGCTATCGGGCCGGCCATCGGCCATGAGGAGCCAGTATTCCTTCCCGATGACTACGTCACCGTCCTCAGGAATGCGTTTCCCAGAAACGGCGTCAAAAAGTGTACCGGAGCGTCTGACGCCGGTGGTTTTGTCTGGCCAGTGCGTGCACCTGCGAACCTCATCGGTGACCCCGAGCAAATAAGTCTCTTTCGGAGAGGAGCCGATCGAAACATAGGTAATGCCGCGATTCAGCAAACGATCCAACCGGTAGCGAATTGGTGAGAACTTTTCTCCGAACAATCCAACCGGCGTAACCGTGAGGTTTTCTTTGCTCAAACATTGACGCTGTTTGTCGGCAAACCCGCTCGGCGCGATTAACCCAAGCCAAAAGCGCGGAGTACCGTCCTGGACCAATTCGATTTTCAGCGGCAATGAGTAGTCGTTCGGCTCATACGTGACTGGATTCAGGCCGAAGCTGTGCTCGGGACAGTTCTTATCTTCTTCCGCTCGATTGTGCTTGAAGTACGGCGTCACCTTGCCGTCGCCGCGCGTCAAAATAACGAACTGCTTGCAAAGCTCGCAAACAAACACCTTTTGCTTCGCCGGGACCGTTATCCCGCCCCAATTGCGGGAAGCAACCGTGGCATCTATCCGGATCCAGTTATTGGTTTTCGGATCCCAGGTAATAACGTGATTGAGTGCGGGCATCTCGGAAAAGTTCGAAGGAGGCTGATAGCAGGCGACCTTGGGATTTTAGAGTACGCTTGCGCTTTTGTGGCTCAGACAAAGAAAGACACCCTTATCGGGATTAGTTCTAAATCACAAAGTAGAGGCGTTCAGCAAATTTCCCCAGTCCGAGAAAAACTTAAAGTGTCTAACCGAAATCTTCTTGATTTAAGTCAGCCAAATCCGCTAAAGTCTTCCTCAAAAAATGACTACCAGACGGATCCGCCGATTCTGACGGACCACGTCTACCCCCTGTCAGCACATCACCATGTCCAGATCCATTACCCACAATCCGTCGCCGAACTGGGGCGGCGCTCGCCCAGGCGCAGGACGCCCCAAGGAACCTGATGTCCTCACGAAGCGCATCACGATTCGTGTCAAACCCGAGGTCTATGAGTTCTGCCGCGAGAAAGGCGGCAGCAGTTTCGTGCGCAACCTCGTCGACCGTGCGCTCGCGCCCCTGGCAGCCAATAACAAGGGAGTTCCCCTCGGGTTCGATCCGGTCAACGACGCAAATTTCGTAAGACCGCTCGTCGAACACGACCGTACGATCGAATCGCCCGAACTCATGTCCGCGCAGTGCGGCTTCCCTTCTCCCGCCCTCGATTACTCGGCCGAAGAGATCTCGATCTTTGATTTAGTTGTTCGGCACGCCGACGCAACGATCCTCGTGCGAGCCATCGGCGACTCGATGATAGATGCCGGGATTTTTGAAGACGATCTCCTTGTTGTCGACCGTGCCATGGAAGCGCGCGCGGGCGACATCGTTCTCGCATATCTCCACGGCGACTTCACGATCAAGCGCCTGCGCTACACAGACGGCAAACCCGAGCTTCACCCCGAAAATGCTGCGGCGGGCTACCCCGTCATCTTCCCAACACCCTATGACGACTTCAACATCGAAGGGGTTGTGATCTCATCGATACGCCGGTTCCGAAAAACGGGCGGTGCGAGTTGATCGAAATACCAATTCAATTCTTCTTTCCTGTGCCGGTGAGATCCCAACACTTCGCCGGCACCGTTCTTCCAGATGCAGTTTCTGCTTCACTTCGATCGTAATAATCCTCCCGCACGTCCTCGCAGTCTCCGCACTCGGGCGAGATGAACTCCTCCATGCCGTTCTCAGAACTGCTCTCTCCCTCGCTGTCGTAGTAGCCATCAAAACTCAGGTCTCGAATCGTTTCACATTCCGGCTTGATGTACTCGCTCATAACACCGGCACGCTCATGCCCGGAGAGTTCGCTTTCTTCAAAGTCATCGGATGGCGCTGCTGCGGAAGCGATTGAAGCAGCCAGCAGATGCGCAAGCAAAAAAGCAGCAACTCGCAATGCCGGCAGATAAGAAGAAAGCGGAGAAAAGACTTCGTGCATACGTTGACGTTGAGATCCTGAACAGAAGCAGCGCCCTAATCGGTCTAGTCCAATCAGCTCACTCCTCTCGGATAAATACCGTAGGGACTTCGCCCGACAGCGACTGCACTCAAGCAACAAGACAAGCTTTTAATGATGCCTGCGTCGCTCGAGCGCGCACACGCGATGCAATATTAATTCAGTGGGGTACAGCAACAGAATGCCCCAAACAACGGATAACGAAAGAGGAACGATCATGAACATTTCGCGACGCACGCTTATTTCCGCAGCGCTCGGCACGGCCGCCGCCGCTGCCGCTCCCGCCCGCATGGCCAACGCCGCTCCCGCACCGAGCGCCCCCGCCAACGGCCCCATCATCGCGAGCTTCAATGAAAATCCCCTGGGCCTGAGCCAAAAGGCCCGCGAAGCCGTCGCGGCGTCAGCAGCCAACTGCAATCGTTATCCGTTCGTTCGCGTTGAAACGCTGCGCAAGGCCTGCGCAGACTTTATCGGCGGCAAGCCAGAAAACATCACGCTTTCGCAGGGTTCGGCCGAAGCGATCCGTGCGTCGATCGAAGCCTTCAACGAACCGGGCGTTCAGCTCGTCATCCCCGAACTCACCTACAGCGACGGCGAAATGTGCGCCGTTCGCAACAAGATGAAGGTGACGAAAGTAAAGATGGGCCCGAATTGGTCGATCGACATCAACGCCATGAAGGCCGCTGTGAAGGCTTACAAGGGCAAGTCCATCGTCTACTTCGTGAACCCGAACAACCCGACGGGTACGATTGTCGACTCGAAGCCCCTGAACGACTGGATCCGCGCGGAACCGGGCGTCCTCTTCCTTGTTGACGAAGCCTACGGCGAATTCGTCGAAGACAAGCGCTTCGTTTCAACGGCAACGCTTGTCGCCGAAGGCCTCAAGAACGTCATCGTTTTGAAGACCTTCTCGAAGCTTTTCGGGATGGCGGGCCTGCGTCTCGGCTACGCCTACGCGCACCCCGAAACAGCCAAGCGCGTCCACGAACACATCGCCTACGACATCTTCATGAACGTCCCGGCGATCGAAGCTGCGCTCGCCGAACTCGGCGACCAGGAATTCATTGCGCTCTCGAAGAACACGAACAAAGAAGCCAAGAAGGTCCTCGTCGACGTCCTCGACGAACTCAAGCTCGAACACCTCCCGAGCGAAACGAACTTCGTCTTCTTCAATCTCAAGGCCCCGCTTGCCGCTTTTGCCGACCGCATGAAGGCCGAAGGCATCCTGGTAGGCCGCCCCTTCCCGCCCGCCGACGGCTGGTGCCGCCTCTCGCTCGCGATGCCCGACGACATGCGCCGCATTGCCGCCGTGATGCGCGACTTCCGCAAGCAGGGCTGGGTCTGAAAAATTAGGCAGCTGACTAAGGTAAATCAAAGCACGCAGAGGGCCGCAAGCGAAATGCTTTCGGCCCTCCGTGCTCTTTTGCTTACAAGCGCTTATGCCGCTTTAACCGCCGACTGTCCTGCGACGCGCCCGAAAACGAGGCAATCGAGAATGGCGTTTGTGCCCATGCGAACGGCACCGTGCACACCCGAAGTTGCTTCACCGGCCGCATAAAGCCCCGGAATCGGCTGGAGCGTCTTGACATCGATAACCTCGCAACGCAGATTCGTCACGATGCCGCCCATACAGTGGTGAATACGGGGGGGACATTTCCATGGCGAGCCAGGGCCCCTCGGTCATGGGTTTGACACGACTCACGTCTTTGCCGAGAGCGTCCTTGCCGGCCCTAACGCCTTCGTTGTACGTTTCAATCGCCTTCTTAAGCGCTGCCTCATCAATGCCGAAAGCGGATGCGATGCCTTCGAGCGTATCAGACTGCTTGACAAGACCGTCCTTGACGCATTCCTCGACAAAACCGGGGCGACGTTCGGCAAGCGCGGCACCGGCAGCGAGATTGGCGACGGCGATGCAGCGCAGACCTTTACCCTGCTCGACCAAGATGGCATCCGCACGAACCTTGCGATTCGCATTTTCGTTGACGAAACGCTCGCCCTTCGTCGTTACCCACACGCCGAATTCGCCGGCAACATACTGTGCGAACGACCAGCTCACGCCCATACCCTTTTCAATCGCGTTGTTCCAAGGCGTGCACTGTATCCAGTCGTTCTGCACCTCCAACGCCCCGATGCGGCTCGCCTCACGCCAAAGCTCGGAAGTCGCGCCTGGCTGATTTGTCGTCTGGAACTTGTCAGTAAGCTTCGGATCCTGAAGCATGCGGTACGCAACGTCGGCGCTGAAGCCGCCGTGACAGAGAATGACGGCCTTCTTCGCTTCAATGTACTTGACGCGCCCCGTACCGAACTTGGGGAAAAGATAGCCTTCGTAGACCTTGAGCCCGCGAACGCGACCGCTTGCATCGCGAACAATTTCGTCAACGAAGCAGCGGGTTCTCGGCCTGACGCCCATCTCCTGGAGCCGCGCGAGCTGCTTGGTGACAATGCCCGCCCCCGAGCCCTGCTTCGTCGTGTGCGAGCGCGGATGCGAGTGACCGCCTTCCATGCCGATACCGTCGACCCATTCGACCTTGAGTTCGTTTACAGTCCAGTCGTAATTGCTCTTGGCATGCTGAGCGAGAAAACGCACCTTGGCGGGATCGTTGAGGTAAAGACCGTTCACGAGAATGTCGCGCTCCAGATCTTCCGGCGAATCCTTGATGTTGTGCGAAAGCTGCTGCGGCGTTCCCACAGCGCACATGTCGCCGCCGCAAATAACCGAATTGCCGCCCGGAGTCTGCATCTTTTCAAGAACGAGCACATTGGCACCGGCCTTTTTGGCTTCGTAAGCTGCCGCAAGGCCCGCGAAGCCGGAGCCGACAACCAGAATATCGACGGACTCGTCCCATTTGGGCAGTTCTGCCGCAGGCGCGGCGTGCGCAACGGACGAAAAGCCGGTCGCAAGACCGATCAGGCCGGCGGAATGAAGAAAGTCGCGACGATTGAACGACGAAGTCATGGTGAGCTCCCTTTTTGAGCAGTTACATTTGCTCTATCATCCAAAGAGGACGACAGAGTCAGTCGGATTTTCGTTTCGTCGCTTCCGGAGGCGAGGGTGCTGATTTTCAGGGAAATTCAAGAAAACTTCCCTATGCACGACCTGCAGTATATGTACCTGGCAGCCGCGGAGATACGCCTTTAGGGCAAACCTCGTTTTGATAATTTGTCAAACTAATGAGATCGCTACTCTGCGTGGCTTTTTGACCCGAAAAGAAATCTTCATTTTCCATTCGCCAATGGAGCCGCACCATGGATCGCCGCCGGGATTTCGATACGTGGAAACTGTTCTGTAGCGTTGTCAGGACCGAATCGGTCACGAGAGCCGCCATTGAAGAGGGACTCGACCCGGCGGTTGTGAGCCGGCACATTTCGGAACTTGAAGCAGTCTGCGGCGAGCCGCTCCTCAACCGGCGCAAACGCCCCATCACGACGACGCACAAAGGCGAAGAGTTCTTTGAGGCCGTGGTTCCCATTGTGGACGCGTACACGCAGTTCCAAGAAAAGGTGCTTCCGAACAACGCATCGGTACACAGAAGCACACGAGAAGAAATCTCCATTTCCGCCTTTCAGGGTTACGGCCACGAATGCTTGCCGCCGCTCCTGAAGGAATACATGGCCGAGCACCCGCAGGTGTCTTTCCGCATCTATCAGGAAAAAAGCATTGACGACCTCGAAAACGGCGCGGTCGATATTTTTGTCACGGCAAGCCCTGTCAACCGAAAGTCGCTTCTGCGCTACGACACGCGCCAGGTCCTCTGCATCATGGCGTGTTCCCGCACGTATCTTGCTGCCTACGGCATACCGAAATGTCCGGACGACTTGCGCAGCCACGTCGGCCTTGAACGAATGGGAGAAAACTTCCCGGTTTCCCGCGGCCTCATTTTCAATGGTCGCCTATCGCACTAAGCCCAATTCGGACAGACCATCTACTCGGAAAGTTCTATTGCTCTGCGGGACAGTGCCATCAACGGCCTTGGCATCGTTTTCGATCTGCCGGTGGAGTTCATGCAGAAACAGATCCTTGACGGCACACTGGTGCAGGTACTGCCCGGTTGGCACCGACGGCCTTTTCAGCGAAGCGTGCTCGTATCAAAGGATGCAGTCAAACGTCGCCCCAGCCTTCATGCTTTTGCCGAATGGCTTGCCGAGAGGGAAAGAGAGGCTTCGCTCAGTCGAGAGCTTCGAATTTTCAGAGCCCTGAATGTCTCGCCGAGTGACTACCGATAGAGCGCTGTACCTAGCTGCCCAACATCCCAATCGTGAATCCGAAACGAACACCAAAGTTGAAAGGCAGCACCCGCACGACCCTTTGCTTCATACCGTTGCACCAGCTCTAGATAATGTTCGACCCCTGCGAAATCATAGCGATGAAGACATAGGGAAGAAGCGCTCCAGGCAAACATGGCGGACTCGTTCGTCAGAAATACGCTTCCCGCATTAGACCCGACTGTCTTCGACTGCAATGCAGCCGGCGGATTCCCTAGAGTAGCCTACCCTCGAAAATCCGATTCTTTGTCAATTCAAATATCTCGACCGCTAAAATTAAAAGGGCATCCATGCTGAACGACCGCCGATAGCTGCTTAGCACACACGATCTGTAATTGATCGTGCGGCTTCGTATTAATCACAAGAAAAATTCCAAAGCAATAATCCCATGCAGCCAACCTCAGACCGCCTATCCATCTGGAAAGAATGGGTTTGCAAGCACGCCGAAGAAATGTCTCATATTGCGGACTTCGAAGCCAGATTTGTTTTGGAAATCCTTTCGAAAATTCCGGAAGTTGACCCGGACGATCTGATTCCTCAATATCCGTTTTACGATGCTCAAAAGAAACTTAGACGAATCGACTTTCTGATTCTTAATCCCGAAAAAGGTTTTGCTCTCGCGATCGAACTCGACGGTTACTCGAAGATTCAGTGTTATTCCGATTGGGAGGATCTCTTCGTTCGCCAGAACGCACTTCTCGAGAGCCTCAACTGCATGCTGCTGCGCTACGCAAACAGGCTCTGGCTTAACGACCCGAAGCGCGTTATCGCTGAGATCCGGGAGAGGCTTGTCAAGCAGTCGATCGCTCATCAGGCCAGGCTGGCATCTCGTCGGTCCCAAACGGACAATGACGAAAACCTGAAGCAATTGATCGAGGAAAACCGTAAGGTTCGCGCACAGGTCGAAGAGTTGAAGCGCTCGCTCAAGCGCTTCCAAGACGACGCCAACGCATCGCTCGAGAACAACCGGCAAAAAACGCATCCTCTCCCGAGCAACGAAACGCGCCAGGAACAGCAGCCGAACACATCGCCAACAGGTTCGCTTTCTCGAAGCAAAGCGTTCCTGTTTGCAGCGGGACTCATCGTTCTCGCTTGGGCTGCGTTTCGGTTTACCGGCAACACGTCCGAGACGACGAGCGCCGATCCTGAAGCCAACATTTCTGTTGTGCCCGCCGTCCCGACGAGTACCACTCCCAAATCGACTGCGCCGTTCGGCACCCCGGACAACGAAAAACCAAACGACACTGCCCGGCTGGGGACAGTTGCCGAAGCCAGCTCAACGTCTCCATCCGCCTTGAGCACGGGCAAGGCCATAACGCCGCTCTCCAGTGTGAAAGCCATTTCAATTGAGGACGCCGCTCGCCATATCGGAGAAGAACAGACTGTCTGCGGTCGTCTCGCTCAAGTTGTTGACGGCGACAAATTCGCTTTTTTGAACTTCGGCTTAAAATTTCCGAATCAAGTTTTTGCTGGCGTTATCGCTCTCGAAGCCTTCTCGGACTTTAAAGGCATCAACCTATACGTTGACAATGAAGTTTGCATAAAAGGCCTGATCGAGACATATCGAAACAAACCGCAAATCCGCTTAAGGAACAGTTCGCAATGGGTAAGATAGCTCTCGGCTTTGCCGCCGCCCTCTCCGCTTTCATCGGCTTCTCGTCCGTCGGTTATTGCGCCGAGCAAATCGACTCCATCAAGGCGCCCTTCCATGTCAATGAGACGCTGATGGTGTGCGGTCAGGTTGCCGAAGTGACTTCGCAGCCGAAAAGAACGCTGCTCAATCTCGGCAATCCCTATCCGAAGGAACATGTTTCGGTCCTGATTTGGAAGAGCGACCTGCAGCCCTTTACGGAAAAGTTCGGCGACCTCTCGAGTCTGAAGAACCGGCGCGTCTGCTCACAGGGGAAGATTCACCAGTACAAGGATCACCTCTTCATCACGGTCAAGAATCCGAGTCTGCTTCGTCTGATGAAATAACGCCGGGCGCGAAGTCCGGACCGCCCCCGGTCGGCTCTGACGCTGACGGCGAGCACCTCCCAAGAATTCGATCCATGCGCCTGACGGCCGTACATTTGCAAAGCACGCCGCAAGAGCTCCTACTTCGGATACGCGCAGCTTTCGCAGCCACTCTGGTCGGTGCGTTCTGCGTGCTCGCCGTACCGGCTGTTTGGACCGCCGATTCGGTGTTGCCAATCACGGCAGCGTCCGAAAACGAGGCCAAGACGCAAAAGCTCTTCACAATCGGCATCGAAGACACGCTCGACCCGTGGTTCTTTGTGCAAACCTTCGCGCCGACCATGGCGCATCTGCGCGAAACGCTTCCCAACATTGAAATCCGAACGACGATTCTCAATAGCGACGCGCTCACGCGCGCAGCAGAAGCGAAAACGATCGACGCCTTCATCGCGACGAGCGGCTTTTATGCCTTTGCCCGCACGCGCGTGGGGGCGCAGCACATTGCGACGCGCCGCCACCCGCTCGCGGCGAACCCGGCTCAATCGTCAGGCGCCGTTTTCCTTGTGCGTTCGGATGCACCCTACAAAACGATCGCCGACCTCAGAGGAAAAACGGTGGCGGCAACCGACCCGCAAAGCTTCGACGGCTGGCTTGTCGCTCTTGGCGAACTGCTGCAGTACACCGATCGCCCCGAACGGTTCTTCGGTGACGCAAAGTTCACGAACTACGCCGTACCGGACCCGATAACGCTCCTCTCGGGCGGTTACGTGGACGCAGCCATCGTCAAAATCTGCGACATCGAGAGGCTCCTCGCCTCCGGGCAGACGACAGTCAAGCATCTCCACGTACTCGACCCGAAGCCCGCCGCCCCCGGCGCACCGAGGTGTCTGCGGTCCACAGCACTTTACCCGGAACTTGTTTTCGCTACGCTCCCGCATGCGGATCCGGAAACGGTGGAGGATGCGGCGCGTTCGCTTTTGGCTATGCCGCCCCTTAAAGAAGGCTGGCGCTGGGGGCTTTCCAACTCCTTCGGCACGGTTGACGCGCTCTACAAGTCGCTCAAGATCGGACCCTACGAATACCTGCGGCGCAACGACTGGCGCTATTTCTTCGACCGCTACCGCGAATACGTCTTCATCGCGCTCGGACTCGTCCTTCTGATGCTCGCACACATCTTGCGAACGAACCGCCTCGTAGCACTCAGAACGGCACAGCTGCGAGAAACGCTCGCGCAAAAAGAACGCGCCGAAGAGGAAGCCGCGAGCGCCCGCGAGAAACTTGCCCGTCACGACCGCCTCACGATCGTCGCCTCAATGAGCAACATGATCGTGCACGAACTCACGCAGCCCATCACGTCGCTCATGAATTTCACGGCGGGACTGCGCCTCTACCTTAAGAACGAAAAGGACGAGGCGGTTGCGGAACTCTGCCGCCGCATCGAAAAGCAGGCCGAGCGCATTGCCGACATCGTCGGTTCCGTTCGCACATACGCCAGAGGCGAACGCACGCTTTTTGAAAACGTCGACATCCCCGAAGCCGCGAAGCGCGCTCTTCACACTTTCTCGCAGAGCTCGGCCGCTCGCAGCGTGCGCCTTGTCGAAGACTGGTCGCTCGATTCGGCAGTGATAACGGGCTCGGCCCTCGAAATGGAGCTGCTCGTTCTCAATCTCCTCAAAAACGCTGCAGCAGCCGCCAAGAAGAACGAGAAGGCGAAACCCGAAGTTCGGCTTCGCCTGTTTGAGGAAAACCGTGAACGATTCCTCACCGTTGAAGATACGGGCCCAAGACTTGACGAAGCGGCCTTTCGTGCGCTCTCCGAGCCGTCCTCAGGGCTTTCCGGCGAAGGGCTCGGACTCGGGCTCAACCTTTGCCGCAGCATCGCCGAACACCACGGCATCACGATCTCGTTCGAGCGCCTCGCCGACTATGGCATCCGCGTCACGCTTCGTTTTCCAAACGCGATCGAACGTCCTTCACCGAACACAAACCGAAATGAGCACCAAGGAGCCGCAGAATGAAGCCTTATGTCCGAATCGTTGACGACGAAGAAGACGTCCGCACGTCCATCGCGCTTCTCGTGCGCCTCTGCGGATTGGAAGCCAGGACGTACGAAAGCGCGGAAGCACTCCTCACGGAAGGCGAATTCGAAACGCCTGGATGCCTTGTGCTTGACATCCGCATGCCGGGATTGAACGGTCTGGCCCTGCAGGACGAGCTCGTGAAGCGCAGGATCGATCTGCCGATCCTCTTTCTCACCGGTCACGGCGACGTGCAGACGGCCGTTCTTGCCATGCAGCGCGGCGCTGTCGACTTTCAGCTCAAGCCCCCGCAGCCCGAAGCACTCCAAGCGTCCATCAAGAAGTACGTCGCCTGGCACGAGCGCGTGCGAGCGCACCAGCTGCGCGTTGCGGAAGCCCGCGCGAAGTATTCGACACTCACGGAGCGCGAAAAAGATGTTCTCAAAGGCGTGGCGAACGGGCTTCTCAACAAGCAGATCGCTTTCGAGTGCCAAATCGGCATCGAAACCGTCAAGAGCTACCGCGCCAACGCGCTCGAGAAACTCGGGATCCGCACGGCCGTTGAAGCGCGCGACTTTTTGATTCTGATCGGCGTCATTCACCTCGACACGCTCCCCGCACTCAATGCGGTCGACGACAACGCCCCGTCGGACGAGGACATGCGGGCGACAATTCGGCGCACGCTGCTTGCGGGCAAAAGCTGACCGCAAACAACCCCCAATAGGGAGAGCACTCAGATGAAACGGATTTCGAGACGATTCCTTTTCGGTCAATGCGCTGAGCTCGGCCGGTCGGGCGCGCTCGCCTCGCTCGGCGGCTCCGCCCTCTTCGCTTCGCTCACGAGCGGCTGCTCGCGCACCACTGCGGAAACGGACCTCGCCGTCGTGGGCGGTGGCGGCGCAGGACTGGCCGCAGCCGTTTCAGCTGCGGAGCTGGGGCTACGCGTCGTGCTCTTTGAAAAGATGCCCGCGCTCGGCGGCAACACCGCGATCAGCACGGGACTCTTTGCTGCGGTCGACCCCAAGCGTCAGAAGGATGCGGGCATCCGGGACAGCGTCGAACTCTACGCCGAGCAGATGCTCGAATCCGGACGCGGCCGTTCCGTGCCGGCACTCGTCGAGACGCTCGCGCGTGAAGCCTACCCGACGCTTCTCTGGCTCGAGGGCCTCGGCATGCGCTTTCAGGACGAGCTCATCGAAAGCTACGGCTCGCACTGGGTGCGCGACCACCGTCCGCTCTCAGCGAACGGGCTCGGCTACATCCGCATTCTCTCGGCGGAAGCCATGCGGCTTGGCGTCGATATTCGCACGGATGCGAAGGTCGAAGAACTCGTCAAAGCCGCGGACGGCCGCATCGCAGGGATCTCCGGCGTCCGCGCCGGCAAACCTTTCGTTTGCCTCGCTCGCAGCGGCATCGTTATCGCGTCTGGCGGTTTTGGTGCGAACCCCGAGATGATCGCACGGTACGCGCCCGAGCTCGCCGGACTCACAACCGACAACGCGCCCGGCAACACGGGCGAAATGATTCTTGCCGCCCAGCGCGCCGGTGCCGCACTGCGCGACATGGGCGAAATCCAGTGCCTCCCCGGCTGCCCCCAGGGACGCACGCACCGCGTGCGTCTGCACACGGACGTTTCGCGCTTCATCATGGTGAACCGCGAAGGCCGTCGGTTCGTTCGCGAGGACGGCCGACGCGACGACCTGCGCGATGCGGTGCTCGCGCTCCCCGAGCGCTATGCCTATTCGATCGTCGACAACCGGGGGCTCGAGAGCCACAACATTCTCGTACAAAAGGAAACGGTCGTCGGCGTAGAAACGGGGGACGCTTGGCGTGCCAAAACACTCGAAGACCTTGCTCGGCAGATCCGCGTACCCGCAGCGGCGTTGATCGATAGCGTGCAGACATACAACCGTGCGGTTCATACAAAATCCGATCCATTCGGGCGCGAACCGATGAATCTCATTCACACGATCGAGGCGCCGCCTTTTTGGGCCTGCTATGCAGGCATGACCGTTCATTCGACCATGGGCGGCATCGCCATCAACGAAAAGGCGCAGGCGCTCGACCGCACAGGTCGACCGATCCCCGGTCTTTTTGCGGCGGGTGAAACAACGGGCGGCGTCCACGGCGTCAACCGACTCGGCGCGCACGGCGTCCCCGATGCACTCACGTTCGGACGGATTGCCGGGCGAACCTGCTCAGCGGATGCGGGCGAAGGCAAAGCCTGAGTCGACCGACGCCACAGAACGAAGACGCGACGAAAGAAAGGACAAAAACGAGAAGACGAAAAAAATGGGATCCCAGACCGGTTTGCAGCGGCGTCAGGACCTCGGGAGGCTAAGGCGTGTATAGCAATGAAACGAGCTTAGTGCGGCGAAAAAGAGCCTCAGCAAGCGACGGAGAGTCCTGCGGTTTTCTGTAAAGAAAAATCCGTTATCTGTAATATCTGCCAACCCGTATTTTGCAGATTTAACAGAAACGCAAAAAAACACGCACGCCGGCTTCAGGCACCCGCGACTGTTCCTGGACACGCCAAAGCACGCCCGACGGCGCTGCCGCGAGGCCTCGTTCGCGTCAGCGCTTGTCGCGGGAGTTAGTCCCGCCCGGTGCGGCCTCGGCAACCGGAATCCTCGATACCGAAAGATGCGTCGGGTAGCCTTTGGCGTCGCGAAGTCGGACACCTTCTGCAACTCCATCTCAGAAAGATAGTCGAGGTAAGCTTTTCGATGACAACAGCTGTAAAGCTCGGATGAGGACTTGATCAAGCGGGATTACGCAGGAGAAAAAAGGCGCTTCTCTCCTACCGCTCCGAACGAATGGAAGAGAAGCGCCGAATTTTGGGAAGCCCGTGCCGGCTGTTCGCACGGGACTTTCCCGGTGAAGCAGCGTCACCGCTCTTGAGCGACCTCAATCGAAGCGGACGGACGCTGCCCGTGAGTGACCGTCAACCGATTCGATCAGCGAAGGTGCTTCGCGAGGTAGATACCCGTCAAGCGGCCGAACGTGAAGATGTCGCAAATGGCGTTGCCGCCCAAGCGGTTCGAACCGTGGATGCCGCCCGTGACTTCGCCGACAGCGAAGAGGCCCGGAATCACCTGGTCGTAGCGGTCAAGCACCTGGTTGTCGAGGTTGATGCGAACGCCGCCCATCGTGTGGTGCACGGACATGCCGGAGTAGCCGGCCCAGAACGGAGCCTTGTCGATCTTCGTCAGGTTGCGCGGGGCCTTGCCCATCTTGTCCTTCTTGGCATCAACGCCCGCGTTGTATTCGTCGATCGTCTTCTTCAAGGCAGCCGGATCAACCTTGATCTTCTTGGCGAGCTCTTCAATGGTGTCGGCCGTCCAGGCGTCGCCCGTTTCAAGCCCCTTCTTCAGACCTTCAACGTGGCCGGGATTGAGCGCGGCAAAGCCGTCGGCGTCAATGATAGAGAAGGCAGTCTGGTCCGGCAGCGACAGAATCGCTTCACGGATGACGTCGCGGCGCTGGTCTTCGGCAACAAAACGCTGCGCCTTGCGGTCGACCATGACGAGATGTTCGACGTGCATGTGAAGCACGATGCGCTGCTTGCGCCCCGGAGGGCAGCCCGGATTGCACTGGATGTGGTCCATGCCGACCACGTCGGCTCCGACGTCCTGCATGAGCGGAATGAGGTCGCCCGTTGCGCCCACGTGATTCGTCGTGGTGAGGTTGAGCATGCGCGGATCGTACTTCGCGCGCATCTTCGGATTCGCACCGAAGCCGCCCGCGCAGACAACGACCGCTTCACCCTTCCAGTACTTCTTGGCCTTCGTCTTGTCTTCGAATTCAACGCCGAGGACACGCCCCGAGAGCGGTTCTTCCCGAACGATGCCCGTCACGCGGCACTGCGTGAAGATCTTGATGCCGAGTTTGTCGCACTGCGCCTTCAAGACCTTGATGTAGTCGGAACCGAGCGAATGAACGGCGTCGTGGGAACGCGGATAAAGCGCACCGTAGACCTGATAGACCTCGGGCTTAAACTGAACGCCCATTTCTTCGAGCCAGTTGAGGGCGGCTTCAGAGTTGTGCGTCATCTTGTTGACGAGCTCGGGGTTCGCTCGGTTGTCGCCGCCCTTCAAGGTCTGTTCGGCATGAAGTTCGGGGCTGTCCTTGATGCCCTGCTTGGGCTGACGCTTGCTGTCGTACGTATTGAAGGCGCCGCCCGAAATAGCGGTGTTGCCGCCGATGTAAGCCATTTTCTCAAGAACGACGATGTCCTTGATGCCGTTCTGAGCGGCGGAAACGGCAACGGCCAGACCCGCGCCGCCCGCACCGACGATCACGACCTTGTGCTCTTCATCCCATTTCGCGGGAAGCTTGCAGGGATTCTCAATCTTCGCGAGCGAAGCACCCGAAAGCGTCGCAGCGGAACCGGCGATGGCCGTGCCGAGGAAATGTCGACGAGAAAGACCGGACATTTGTTCTCTCCTTTAAAAGTGGTCGGTATGGCCATTTTCAAGAGCGGCGCTCTCGCTCGGCACCCCACATGTCGGGCTTCTCTTTTGCCTTCAAAAGATGTAGACTAAAAAATTGGGTTCAGTTCTTTTCCCTTGCGCCGCAAGCAATACCGGCAGCGCCCCCTCCTTTTCCCGACAGGGTTTTATCTCGAAGACGGTCGAAACCGTCGTTTGTAAACTGAATCGTGATACGCAAACTTGCTTTTGCAAAAGGAGGAGGTCATGCAATTTCGGATTTCTGCGCTTAGCGTCGCGCTCTGCATCGCCATCGCTGCGCCGGCAGTGATGGCAAAGGACGGCACGTACACGGCCACAAAGCTCGGCAGAAACGGCGACGTAACCGTACAGGTTGCGATTGAGAACGACCGCATCAAGGACGTCAAGGTTCAGAGCTGGTCCGAAACGCATCCGATCGCCGATCTCGCCGGCACACAGGTACCTGCCGACATAGTGAAGTTTCAGACGACCAATGTTGACGTCGTGAGCGGCGCAACGCTCTCGAGCATGGCGATCACTGCAGCCGTTCGCGACTGCATCAAGGCTGCCGGGCTCGATCCGTCCGCCTTTTCGAAGAAAGCCCCGAAGCCCGACATGGCGCCCGGACTCGTCAAGGAAACGGGCGACGTTGTCGTGATCGGTGCGGGCGGCGCGGGCGTCTCAGCCGCCGTAGCCGCAGCGCAGGCCGGCAAGAACGTCATCGTGATCGAAAAGGCCCACTTCATCGGCGGGAACACCTCGGTCGCGGGCGGCGGCTATAACGCTGCGGACCCGGCGCTCGAAAGCAAGCACGAAATGACGGCGGGTCAAAAGAAGATTGTCGAAGACCTCATTGCGGACAAAGTGAGAAGTCCGCTTCATCAGCAGATCATCGACAAACTGAAGACCCAGTGGGATGCCTATAAGAAGAGCGGCAAAACGGGGCTTTTCGATTCGCCCGAGCTTCACGCGCTTCAGACCTGGCAGGGCGGCGACTACATTGCCGACTTGAATCTCGTCTACAAGCTCTGCAAGATGGCTCCTGAGACCCAAAAGCTCCTGGCCGACATGGGCCTCAAATGGGACGACTACACCACGCAGTACGTCGGCGCACTCTGGCCTCGGTCTCACAAGGCTAGCAACTACAACGCGGGCGTGGGCTTCATCGACACCTACCTTTCGGTGATCGAGCGCGAGAAGCTTCCCGTTAAATTCATCCTCCAGACCGAAGCGACCGACCTCATCGTCGAGAACGGTGCGGTTGTCGGCGTCAAAGGCCACGGACGCGACGGCAAAACGTACGAAATTCGGGCCAACAACGGTGTCGTGATTGCAACGGGCGGTTTTGCCGGCAATGTCGAAATGCGCATGAAATACGACACGGTCTGGGGCGGAAAACTCGGACCGAACGTCCCGACCTCAAACATCTCGGGCATTGACGGCAAAGGCATCCTGATGGCTGAAAAGATCGGCGCTGCCACGATCGACATGGGCCTCATCCAGCTTCTGCCCACCTGCGACTCGAAGACAGGTTCAACGAGCACAAAGATGGCCTCGGGAACCTGCATCTATGTCAACAAAGACGGCAAGCGCTTCGTGAATGAACTCGGCCGACGCGACGTTCTCGCCAAAGCCGCGCTCGCGCAGCCCGACGGCATGTTCTTCGTGATTTCCTGCGAGAGCACGAATTTCGTCAAGGACGGTCGCAACATGTACGGCATTCGCGTGAAGGACCTTCTCGACCGCAAGCAGGTTTATTCGGGCGAAACGCTTGAAGAACTCGCAAAGAACGCAGGCATCAACCCAGCGAATCTCGTCAAGACCGTTGAAGCCTGGCAGCAGTTCTGTAAGGACCTTAAGGGGGATCCGTTCGGCCGCTTTACGTGCGACGCCGAAGCGCAGCTTCCGAAGGGACCGTGGTACGCAACGCCCATGTCGCCTGCCGCACATCACACGATGGGCGGACTTAAGATCAACGCCGACACCCAGGTCCTCGACAAGGCCGGCACGCCTATCCCGGGCCTTTATGCCGCCGGCGAAGTGACGGGCGGCATCCACGGCGGTAACCGCTTGGGAGCAAACGCCATCCCCGACGTTCTCAACTACGGGCGCCTGGCGGGTCAAATGGCGGCCAACTTCACGGCGAAGTAATCGCCTGATTGAGATTTGAATCTCGACAGAGGACGGCGCAGATGAACACAGCTTGCGCCGTCCTTCGCTTTTGTCCCAACCTGCCGGAAGAATTCTTTCGCGTACGTCAGTTCCTCTGCGTTTTTTTGCCCGTTCGATCGTCCCGGTCTCCGCTGAGAATGCTGCGCCGCTTCCCACAACCGACCCGAAGCTACATTGGACTCCATGCGTGCTGCAAGCCGATGTTTCTTTCCGTCCGCACAGCGGCAGCTCTGTGCGCCTTCATCCGTCCTCGTGAGCGCTGAGACTGATATACCTTAATGGATGTGTATTTCCAAGATCGAGAACACTCTCAAGATAAAATTAACAACCAAATTGAAAAGTAGGGTAACAAGGCAAAAGCATCAATAAGGGTGAAATATGGATTTCAAGTTTTCAAATGAAATTGATCAAAAACTATTTGATCTGATAATTCGTTCGGAACCTGATTTCGAAAAATGTCGTAAAGAAGCCGAAGGCCTTTTATCCGCTGGAGCAAACATTAACGCCAAAAGCGTTGCTGGAGACGTACCAAATTGTTTTCTGCTTCCCGCCATTCTCTCCGATTCTACAACCTTTGAGGTTGTTTATAGATCGCAAGTAATTCACTTCTTTCTAGATAATGGTTTCAACCCAAATCTTGACGAAGGCCGTTGCGGAAGTCAAACACTAAATCACCTTATTTCGTTTTGCATTCCAGGACAAACAACGCTCAACGACTTAAAAAGTCTCTTAAAGGCCGGTTGCAATCCACTTATTAAAACGCTTCTTTTTGAAGATGAACAGCAAGAAGAAAATGCTATTGATCGAGCTCTAGAAATGCTTTCTGATGCTTTTCAGGTAGATTTCGATTTTGCTTATATGCTCGGCTTTTCTGCAATTCTCGAGTGCGTAACCAAGGCTAGCCAAAATCAAAATTATGACAACATTAATTTAGTAACAGATGCCTGCAACAGCAATATCCATGGAATTTACTCTTTTGGAAAGTGCTCGGTTTCTAAAAATGAAAACGAAGCGCACTCTTTTTCCTGCATCACAAAACAACATCGTCCTTTCGAGGCTGGTTTAATATTTGAATGCGACAGAACCTGCCTTTTAATTGATCCTTTCTGGGGTGCATATTGCGATAAAGAACTAATAAATAAATTATCGAAACTCCAAAAAATCGATTTAGGAATTCCTCTCGATTATTCAGCTCGCCTAATATCTATTTTTGGTAAAATAAGCAACAAGACAGAGTTTTTAATTCACTTTTGGTCTTATACGATCGAAATCAGTGATACAACAATAAAAATTAATAAATACAGAAAAGAGCCGGACATTCAAAATGCCGCATCATTATTGGTCCCGAATGGTTTTTGAATTATGAGACATGTTGTTGTCTACGAAGATCTCGGAGCCGATGCCGTATAAAAGTTTTGGATCCAATTTTTGACGGGCAAAGGACAGACATCAAGCCGCCAAACTCTGCTGTCGACTGCTCCCGCGAGAATCGCAGCAAGTAGTTCACTCGCTACCGACCCTCTCCTGAAATCCCTCGATAATCGTTTCACGAACACTCACAAGCGTCTTGGCCGCCTGAGTCTTTGCGGGCAGCACCCTTTTCGTTCATTGTCCACTCTTCATCCACCGCCCAGCTGCACCGCTGCCGACAACCGACCCGAAGGCACATTGAACTCCATGCGTGCTGCGAGCCGATTTTTCTTTCCGTCCACGCAGCGGCACCTCTGTGCGCCACGCCCCATGGGTCTGATGCGAGCGCGTCTCAAGATTCTTCGGAGCTGCGCCTAATCATTTTCGCCTCGCAGCGGAAACGTTACTTCGCCATCCACTGCCGATAGACTTTGGCATCGGTCGACGCGCTGCGCTTCCAGTACACGCGCCACTCCTTGCGCATATAGATCGTATTGACGATCTCTCGCTTATGTGCCGGCAGAAAGCCGAAGAACCGTTCCTGAACCGCCTCCCAAGACTGGTCCCGAACAAAATCAGCCAAGCGACTCTTTTCGCGGCTGCGAAGCCTGCGGTGCCAGCGCTTTTTGTCCGCCTTTTCCGAAGTGCCTAAGACGAGTATTGAGCGAATCGGCGTTTTCCTTTTCGAACGAGACATTGCTGCGCACCTCCTTGTTTATGGCGGCGTCACCCGCGAGCGCCGCTGAGCCTCAAGCTTCGAAGGCTCGAAAGCGCAATCTCCCGCCCTAGTCCTCCTCAGCGAAGCCACTGTCATTGTCGTCTCGGTTGCGACACTCAACGCCGCTGCCGCAAGGCACTAAGCTCGGAGAATTCCGCCGGAAGGCGCTGCGCTGTCGGCGATCGTGCAGCGCTCTCGCCCGCTCGTTCTCGATATTCACTGATGTGCTCGAGCAACCGGTCTCGCTTGATCTTCTCATTCGAGATGATGCCGGTCTCGGTATCGCAGCTGTAGACCTGAAATACGCTCTTCGCAATGTCGATGCCAACGATGGTCTGAAAGTCAGTAGAATTCGGCATGAGGGCCTCCTTTTAAATGTTGTGCAAGAACATTTTGGTACGTAGATGCCGTAAAGACCGAAGGTCTCAAGGAGGCCCTCTTCCCTACTGTGACGGCTGAATAGCCCGTCCACGCCTGCGGCGGAACGAGTCGCCGTCTCCACATCGTTGCACCAATACCAGCCCAAGAAGGCGGATCATCGCTCCAAACCGATTCGCGCGACCATGGAAGCGTCGTCAGCGACTCGTCACCGGGGAGACGCTCGGCAGCGCGTTTGCGCCGTCGAGCAGTGTGACCGGTAACGCCGCCGAAGCGGCGCTGCCAGTCGATCTCGCATTCTCGCGGGCACGCGGATTCGGACCTCTCCTATCCGCGCAATTCCGAGCTTATGATTCTTCGACGTTTCTGGTTATTGGGGTTTGTCGAAGCGTCATTCTTACGGGCTGAAAAAACCTTGGGCGAATCCGCCGAAGGCGGAGAGGGCAAAGCCCTAAATTGCCTGTAATGTCAGCTGAATAACTCGATGTCTCGATTTTTAAAGAACTGCCCGGGAATCGTGCTGCAGCGGAACCGCTGCTGCTTCCGGGGGCCTGAGGACATTTTCGTTGTTGGGGCCCGGGGTGATCGCCGTGATGAAGGCATAGGTGAGGAAAGTACTCCAGGCAAACATGACGGCCTCGTCGTTTAAGATGAAGGTGTTTTGTTTAAAATATTAGACAGATGTCTCAATACACGCAACGAGACCGAGCGAATACTTCTCGGTTCAAAAGAAAAAGCAAAACCCAATGACGCCCAACCCCGAAATAGAGACAGCCGAATCCGATTCGCGCGCTCCGAGAGACGAGCGCTCTGTTGCCACGCCGGAAGAACGCTTCAGCATCCATGTGGCGCAAACCGTCTCGCGTCTTCGCGCCGAGCGCGGTCTTTCGCTCAGAGAAGCGGCGCGCCTCACCGGTGTTTCCGCCGCGACGCTCTCGCTCATTGAGAACGGACGCACCAACCCGACGGTGACGCTTCTCTGGAAAATCGCCAACGCCTTCAAGGTGTCCTTTACATCGCTCGTCGAACCGCCTAAGCCTGCGGTCAGCGTTGTTCGAGGCAGTGCGACGCCGGTCGTTGAAGCCGACGCAGGGCGATTTCGCAACCACCCGCTCTTTCCTTTCGATCCGTCTACGCGCTTTGAGATTTACCGAATCGAAATGGATCCGGGAGCTGTACTCGTGTCGGAGCCGCACCCGACGGGCACTGAGGAATACCTGACAATCTTCTCGGGCGAAGCGGAAGTAACGGTAGAAGACGAACGCTACCGGCTCTCGTCGGGCGACGCGATTCGCTTTCCGGCAGATCGCGTGCACGGCTATCGAGCGATCGGCGACGAAAAGGTCGAACTCTCGATGGTGATTGGCTACGCATAAGAGCCGCGTCCTTGCGTGCCCGCGGCAGAAGCAATACCGGAAGCTGCGGCGAAAATGAATCGAGAGAAAAGTTGAAAACCGCTTGGTAAAACACGAAGTCTTTTCGTTGGCGATCTCCCGACCGGCAAAGACCGGTTGCCGGCAGCGGCTAGCGGAGAAACGCCTCCCTGGAAGATGCCGCCCACTCGATAAAAACACCGCCCTGCTTCGGATGAAGGAAAATTAACGGAAAGAACTCGCGCATTCGAATCGCATTCGAGCGGTATTGGAGGAGGCCGCGCAGCATGAGGAAGTTCTTCGTTTATTTGCTTTCGCTCGGCCACCTGAGCGTTGATCTTGCGCCGGGGGCGCTCCCCGCGATTCTCCCGTTTCTCGTTCTCTATAACGGCCTTTCCTATACGGAAGTCGCCGGCCTCATGTTCGCGTCGTCGTGCCTCTCCTCGGTCGTGCAGCCGCTCTTTGGCTTCTGGGCCGACAAAAGCACGAAGAACTGGTTTCTAGCGCTCGGCATTCTGACGAGCGGCGTCGGGCTCGGCCTCTCCGGGCTCGCAACGAACTACTGGCTGATTTTCCTCTCGATCACGATCATGGGCATCGGTAGCTCGATTTTCCATCCGGTCGCCGCTCAGCTCGTCAATCGGACGTCCGAACACAAGGCAACGGGCATGGGCATCTTTTCCGTTGGCGGCAACGTGGGCTTCGGCATCGCGCCGCTTGTTGCCGCCGCAGCGCTCACGGCCTGGGGAACGCCGGGCACGGTGTTGTTCGGCGTATGGGGCATTCTGATGGCGGCAGTTCTGCTTTGGGCGGTACCCAAAATGCTTGCGGGACTGAAGCTTTCTTCGGACGCGGACGCTTCGCTCAAGTCGGACGCGGCCGACGGCAAAAACGACTGGCCGGCCTTCGCGCGGATGACTCTCGTCATTCTGTTTAGAAGCATTGCCACAACGAGCACGCTTTCTTTCGTGCCGCTCTATTGCATCCACCGGTTCGGTATTTCGGAAGGTTTTTCGAGCACGCTTCTCACGTTTCTGTGTCTGTGCGGCGCCGTGATGACCGTCTTGGGCGGATGGCTCACCGACCGCCTCGGACTCGTGCGCGCCTGCAAGATGGGCTACATCCTGATGGCGCCCGCGTTTGCGCTCATGCTGGCTGCGCCTTCGGTCTGGTGGATTTTTCCGCTCCTCACGATCGTGAGCTTCACGCTCAACGGCACGTATGCGGCTTTCGTCGTCCTCGGGCAGTCCTATCTCGCCAAAAACGTGGGACTCGCCTCCGGCGTCACGATGGGCCTTTCGGCGAGTCTCGGCGGCATCTTCACGCCTCTGCTCGGGCTGCTTGCGGACGCGTACGGCATCACGAGCGTCATCTATGCGCTTGCCGTGATCGGCGCGCTTTGCGCGATGAGCGCATTCCTGCTTACTGAACCGGCCGCGCCGAAAGCAAATAAGTGACATTCAAACGTCGGCCCCCGCCCCGGCGGCCGGCGGGCCGCGCCGCAAGCCGCCTCTTCCTGGTCTTCTCCCCGTCAGGCGCTCACGCACGACAAATGCATCACCTCTTCAATCATTCGGTGCATTGCGCGCGCGAGTTCCGTGTCGGCAACGCGGTAGAAAACCTCCTTGCCTTCGCGCCGCGTGGTCACAAGACCCGCCATGCGCAGCAGCCGCAGGTGATGCGCAACTGCCGGACTGCTCATGCCGACGGCAGCCGCAATATTAATAACGCACTCTTCGGAGTGGCAAAGGAGCAGAAAGATGCGGCAGCGGCATGCGTCGCTCAGCTGTTTGAAAACCTCGGCCACCGGCTCAAACCGGGCCGCTTCGGGCAGTCCCGCCAAGGCTGCCGCAGAACTGCCGGGATGCGCATGGGGCAATCGGGGGGTATCGGGCATTTTCGTTTAAACGATTATTTAATCTTGACAACAACGATCGCGAGAATTATAGTTCGCTCATACGATTAAGCGTTCTTTTAATCGTTTGAAGGAGAATCTCATGAAAAAAACGTACAAGATCGAAGTCGACTGCGCCAACTGCGCTCGCGAAATGGAAGAAGCCGCCGCCAAGGTCGAAGGCGTGGCAGCCGTGACGGTGAACTTCATGGCTCAGAAGATGATCGTTGAGTTCGCCGAAGGCGCAAGCCCCGACGACGTAATGGCGCAGGTCACCAAAGCCTGCAAAAAGGTAGAACCGGACTGCGAGGTATTCCGCTGATTGCGTGACGCCGCATCCCTCCCAGGAGCGGCGTTTCTTTTACCTATACGATTAAGAGTTTACTTAATTGACGGCGAATTCCGATGAATTCGCCTTTTCAAGCCTTCGATTTTCGACACGGATTCTGTAAGCAAATGACCGCCAAGCAAAAACAGATGCTGACTCGCATCATTGTGGCCGCAGCGCTTCTGATCGCGCTCGCTTTTGCGCCGGTAACGGGGCCGCTCAGGCTCATTCTGTACCTCGTGCCCTACCTTCTCGTCGGCTACGACATTCTCATCAAAGCCGCCAAAGGCATCAGGAATGGCCGCATCTTTGACGAAAACTTTCTGATGGCGGTCGCGACGCTCGGCGCGATCGCCATCGCGCTCTACGACAAAACGGGCGACTACACGGAGGCCGTTGCCGTGATGCTCTTCTACCAGATCGGCGAGTGGTTTCAGGCCTACGCGGTCGGCAAAAGCCGCAGAAACATCAGTGAACTGATGGACATTCGTCCGGACTACGCCAATGTTGAGCGAAACGGCACGCTCGAGCGCGTCGATCCCGAAGCGGTCGAAACGGGCTCGGTGATTGTCGTGCAGCCCGGCGAAAAGGTGCCGATCGACGGCGTGGTTCTGCGCGGAAGCTCGAGTCTCAACACGAGTGCGCTCACCGGGGAAAGCGTGCCGAGAAGCGTCGCTGCGGGCGAAGAGATCACGAGCGGCTGCATCAATCTTACGGGCGTACTCCATATCAAAACGACCAAGCGCTTCGGCGACTCAACGGTCTCGCAAATTTTGGAACTCGTCGAGAACGCGTCCTCCCGCAAGTCCAGGTCCGAAGCGTTCATTACGCGGTTTGCCCGCGTTTATACGCCGATCGTCTTCTTCGGCGCACTTGCGCTTGCCGTCGTGCCGCCGCTTGTGCGGCTCTGGGGCATGGGACTTGAGCCCGCGTGGAGCGACTGGATTTACCGCGCGCTCGTCTTCCTCGTGATCAGCTGCCCCTGCGCGCTTGTGATCAGCATTCCGCTCTCTTTCTTTGCCGGCATCGGCGGCGCAAGCAAGGAAGGCATTCTTGTCAAAGGTTCGAACTATCTCGAAGCGCTCTCGCAAACGGAGACGCTCGTGATGGACAAAACCGGAACGCTCACGCAGGGCGTCTTCGAAGTCACGGCCGTGCACCACAATTCGATGGACGAGAACAAACTCATTGAACTCACGGCACTCGCCGAGAGCGCCTCGTCGCATCCGATCAGCAAAAGCCTCCGGAAGGCGTACGGGAAAAACTTCGATCGCAATCGAGTGAGCAATGTGCGCGAGCTCTCGGGCAAAGGCGTCGTCGCGTCCGTCGACGGGCATGAAGTCGCCGCAGGCAACGAAAAGCTGATGGCCGAACTCGGCGTCGCGTGCATTGCCTGCCGGAGCATCGGCACCGTCGTGCACGTCGCGGTCGACGGCGCCTACTGCGGCCACATTGTGATCGCAGACCGCCTCAAGCCCAACGCCGTCAAAGCCGTGCGGGAAGCGAAAGCCGCGGGCGTTCGAAAAGTTGTCATGCTCACCGGTGACCGTTCAGCAGTTGCGCGCGCCGTCGCGGCCGAACTCGGCATTGACGAGGTGCGAAGCGAATTGATGCCGGGCGACAAGGTTGCCGTCGTGGAAGCGATCCTCGCCGAAGCCAAAGGCAAAGTGGCCTTCGTCGGCGACGGCATCAACGACGCGCCCGTTCTTTCGCGGGCCGACATAGGGATCGCAATGGGCGCCATGGGCTCGGATGCCGCCATTGAAGCGGCCGATGTGGTGCTGATGGACGACGATCCGCTCAAGATTGCCAAAGGCATCAAGATCTCGCGCAAGTGCCTGCGAATCGTCAAAGAGAACATTTGGTTTGCCATCGGCATCAAAGTACTCTGCCTCGCCTTGGGTGCCTTCGGGCTCGCCAATATGTGGATGGCGATCTTTGCCGACGTCGGCGTCATGATTCTCGCCATTCTCAATGCCATTCGCGCACTCTTCGTGAAAAAGCTCTGAGCGTCCTCGATTGCACTTGCCGCACGCGCGCCCGAGACTTTCAGGTGCGCGTGCCTTTTTTCGCCTTGGCGGCCAATACCGAACGCGGGAACTGCTCGCGCAGGTGCCTGAGGTATTTTTCCGCGCGATCGAGCTCTTCGCGGTACACCTTGACCTGCGCAAGGTATTCGTCAACGCGCTCGAGAAGCCAGTCCGTTCCTCTCGAAGGATCCTTTTCAAACTCGATAAAGCGCTCGATGCACTCGAGCTTCATGCCGTTGGCGCGGCACGTTGAAATGAACCGCAGCCGCTCGACAGCCTCTTCGGAATAGTTTCGCTGCCCGCCCAGGCTGCGCACGGGTTCGGGCAGCAAGCCTTTTTGCTCGTAAAACCGGATGCGGGTCACCGGGCAGTTTGTTTTTCGCGCCAATTCGCCGATTTTCATTTTTGCCCCAAAAAAGACTTGAAGCTACAGCAACTATAGATTTTATAGTACACCTGTTCCAATACGAACAACCTGTCGTTTTCGAAGGGAATCAAAATGAAATTTCAGCAAATTCGAAGTGCAACAAGTATTGTCACCTTCGCGGGCAAGCGCTTTCTGATCGATCCGATGCTCGCCAAGCAAGGAACCTATCCGGCGGTTCCCGACACAACGAGCACGGGGCGAGGCAATCCGGACTGCGAGCTGCCGTGCCCTGTTGACGCGCTATTCAATGTAGACGCCGTGATTGTGACTCACCTTCACTTCGATCATTTCGATGACGCGGCCGCAAAGCTGCTTCCCAAAACACGTCCGATATTCGCCCAGAACGAATCGGATGCAGAAACGCTCGGACACTATGGCTTTGCCGATGTGCGCGTTCTGACGGCGAGCGGCATTTCGTTCGAAAACATCCGTCTTTATCGAACCGAGTGCGATCACGGCTCAAGCAGCCTCGTTACGCTCGACGGCTACCGAGACTGCGGCCTTGACGACAAAGCCTGCGGCGTTGTTTTTGAGAGCAGCCTCGAAAAAACGCGCTTTTACCTCGCCGGCGACACCATCTACTGCCAGTACGTCGTTGACGCCGTGGAGAAATTCACGCCGGGCATCATTGCCGTCAATGCGGCCGGCGCTCAGTTTCCGCTCGGCCATCTTCTGATCATGAACCAATACGACGTACGGTCCCTGATGCGGCGCTTCCCGGAACTCGACGTCATCGCCACGCACGTTGAAGGCGTCTCGCACGCAACGGTGACGCGGCCGCTTTTGCGCAAGTTCGCTGCGGATAACCGCTTGAGCCGGCTCTTCATTCCGAACGACGGAGAGACGCTCGAATTTTGATTGCCGATCGGCTCAGCTGTCGGGCTTTATTCCTTCAGTCGCACTTCGGCGCTTCACGGCACGTTCGGCGATTCGTCAAGCAGCGGCAGCGCCGCCGCAAGCACTTCAACGCCCGCCATAAAGTCTTCGATCCGCATGGCTTCGTGCGGATTGTGCGATCCGCGCTGGTTGGCAACGAAAAGCATCGCGGTCGGAATCCCTGCGTTGGCAAAGTAGGCGGCATCGTGCCCGGCGCCCGAAGCAATATCGCGAACGGGAACGCCTGCCGCCTCGGCGCTCCGATGAAGGATGACGCGAAGCGTCTCATCCATTGCCGCGGGATGCGATTCGAGAAGCGAGTCGAATCGGAAGCGAACGCCTCGCGCCTCGCCGATCCTTCGAGCCTCATCTTCGAGTGCGGCATGAAAGTCGAGGCAGGTCTCGCGGCGCAGGCTCCGAATGTCGAACGCGAAGTCGACCGCTTTGACGGGCGCAAGCGGATCGTCTTCGTTCGAACCTCGCGCCCCGGCGGAACCGGGCGATTCGGCCGCGCGCCCGATCACGCCCGTCGTTTCGACGAGATCCTCGCCCGCAGCGAGCCGATCCGCCCAAAGCGCCTCCATTCGGCAAAGAAGCGCCGTCACGGCCCGCGGCACCGCATCGGCGGGTGCCGCCGGATCGACGCGCTCGCACCGTATGGCTTTATGGGAATAAAGTCCTCGAATGCCCGTCACAATGCCCGTCCGACGCTCGTCTTCCATGTCGAGCATCGGCCCCTGCTCGATGTGCAGTTCGATGAAGCAGCGAAGCGCAGCCAAGTCGATCAGAGGCTTTCCGGTCGAAAGCGCCTGCGGATCGAGTCCGCACGCGCGCATGGCATCGGCGAGCGTCTTCGCCCCGTCGCGCCGAACGAGCGCGAGGTCGTCCGCGCCGAGCATGCCGAGAAGCGCTCGCGAACCTAGATACGGTTTCCCGTAAAAAGAGTTTTCCTCGCCGCGAAGCGACAGAACCGCAACGGTGCGCTTGAGCTTCAAGCCCTGCTTTTCAAGCAGAAAAAGCGCCGTGAGGCCAGCAGCAATGCCCGCGAGCCCGTCGTAGTTGCCGCCTTCGGGCACCGAGTCGGCGTGGCTGCCGAGTACGATTTTGGCGCTCGCCGGTGCTTGTCCCGCTCTTTCAAGCCAGAGATTGCCTGCGGCGTCGCGCCGGGCAGAAAGTCCGATCGAATGCCCGGCCGCTTCGATTGACGCAAGCGTCTCGGTTTCCACCGGCCCGAAGGCTTCCCGCGTGACGCCTTCGCTCGAACGAGAAAGCTTGCGCACCGTCTCAAAAAGCGCTTCGGCGTAGCGGCGAGCTTCATCAAGTTGCGACGGGGAAAAACAGCATCTCGACATAACAGGCATCTCTCGGGCAAAACATGAAAAGAGGACCGCATGACGGATCTGATGCCGGCGGACGCTCCTCAACCTTCGACGATTCTACCCGCAGCATCGGCCGCGTTTGACGGAGCCGTCGCCTGTACGGATGAGCGCGTTGACGGATGCGCCGGGCATCTCGAACACCACGCATTCCATTAATATTTAAAAATACCTAAGTAAAGACCCGACGAATTTTGAATATTGGCGCCATCGGCACCGTTGTCCATGCCGCCAATTGTCTCGCCGCCTTCGGCGCAGCCGCGTCGGTAAGAAAAACATGGAAGCATTTTCGAAGAAGAGAATCCAAATCATCCGATCCGACCGAGGCGACAAAAGTGCCGCGTCGGCGGTCGAGGAACGCGCCGCAGCCTTTGCGCCCGAATCTCACGGCCCGAGCGACGCGCCGGCGGCTGTCGCTGCGCTTCTCGAGCGCGTTCTTGCCCGCCGGCGGGAAGCCGCGGCCCTCGGATCTGAAAATGCGCGCCGCTCGCACCTCGCAAAACCGCTCGTGACGCCCGAAGAAGCGCTTCGTCTCGCGCAATTGCCGCCCGGGCAAACGCTTGCGCTTTTGGAAGCTGCGGGACTCGCCCGGGCGCTCCTTCACCCCGGGACCGCCTACCGCTGCGGCATTCTCAACGCCAAATCGGGTCGGTGCCCGGAAAACTGCGCTTTCTGCGCGCAGTCAAAGCATCACCGAACGAACGCGCCCGAGTATCCGCTCGTTGAGTCGGAGAAGCTTGAAAAGGCGGCGCTCACCCTCGAGCGCGAAGGCGTCGCACGCTTCGGCATTGTGACGAGCGGACGCGGCCCCTCGAACAAGGACATTGAAGCGCTTGCCGCAGCGCTTTCAAAACTAAGAGGCAAAACACGCATCGGCTTTTGCGCCTCGCTCGGCATTCTCAATGCGGAACGCGCCCGTGCCCTCGCGCAGGCGGGCTTTACGCGCTACCACCACAACCTTGAGACAAGCCGAAGCTATTTTCCGAAGATCTGCTCGACGCACGACTATGCGCTTGACGTCGAAACCGTACGCACGGCCAAACGCGCCGGCATGAGCACATGCTCGGGCGGGCTTTTCGGGCTCGGGGAAAGCTGGCGCGACCGCATCGAGCTCGCTTACACGCTCTCCGAACTCGAAGTCGACTCGATTCCCGTGAACTTCCTTATTGCCGTGCCGGGAACGCCGCTCGAAAAGATGCCGCCCCTCAAGCCCGAGGAAGCGCTTCGAATCATTGCCATGCTTCGGCTCATCAATCCGACAAAGGACATCGTGATCTGCGGCGGACGCAACCACATCCTCGGCGACCGCTGGGAGGCTTGGGTCTATGCCGCAGGCGCGAACGTCGTCATGACGGGCGACTACCTCACGCGCCCCGGGAACGCCTTCGAGACCGACCGACTGAGTGCGGCTGTTCTTGGCGTCGAAGCCGCTTGATCATTCCGCTTGATCATTCAATCGCTTAATCGACCGTTCGCCGGTTTACCCGCTTGTTCGTTTCGCCGCGAGCGCCCGCCGCTTGGGTCGCGATCATTTTCCGTACCTCGCTGCCAAAGCCCGCGTATGTCGGGCTTTGACGCCGAGCTCACCCAAGGAATACCGCATGTCTGACGCACATACGCCGACACCGGCACACCATTGGACGCCCTCCGCCCTCGCCTTCTGGGTACTCGGCACCGATACGGAAATCGGCAAGACCGCCGTTGCGCTCGGGCTCCTTCGCGCTTTCAATCGCGCTGCCGCGCTCCGCTGCGCGCCGAAGCCCCGCTACCTGAAGCCCGTACAGACGGGCGTGTCCGCTCACGAGCCAAACGCGGGCGACGCGGGCATGGCCGCGGCCAAGGGGTTCGCCGCTCAAACGCTCTTTGCCTTTGCTGCGCCGGCTTCGCCCGAACTCGCCGCGCGGCTTGAAGGGCGAACGCTTAGGGCTTCGACGGTGCTCGCCGCGATCGACGATGCGCTGGAGGGTGATTGCGGCGAAGTCCCCTGCGGGTCCCGCGTCGCATCGCCCTCGGGACGCCTCACGCTGATCGAAGGCGCGGGCGGCCTCCTGGTGCCCCTCAACGACCGAGAGTCGATGCTCGACCTCGTCCGCGAGAGCGGACTCCCGGCCGTGCTTGTCGTCGGCAACAAGCTTGGCGCCCTCAATCACGCTCGACTCTCGATCGACCGGCTGCGGCTCGAAGGCGTCCCGCTTCTCGGGATCATCCTCAACCGCCCTATTCCCGCCGAAGCGCTTGATCCCGGAACGCTGCCCGCGCAGGCCGCCGGTCCCGGATCGCCGGAGAGCACGCATGCGGCCTTGCCGGAGAGCGCCCGAAGCCGCGCGGCGGCTGCCCAGCGCGTTTTTCTTTCGGACAACGCCGCCCGACTCGCTTGCGTTTACGCCGACGTGCCCGTTCCGGTGCTCGCCGACCTCGGCTACGGCGAAATCGATTCGCCGGAAGGCTCTGCCCAATTGGACCGCGCTGCCGCCCGCATCCTTGCAGCGCTGCGTTGCCCGGACGGCCGGTGCGACGATCCAAAGCGTGTCGCTCATCACCGCGACGAGGACGCGTTTGCCCTCCCCGGTGCAGCCGACAAGCTCCTCTCACTCGACGCCGCGCATATCTGGCACCCGTACGCCAATCCCGTCATGCCGCCTCCCATCGAGCTCGTCGAAAGCGCGCGCGGCGTGAGGATTACGGTTGTGCGCTCCCAACGTGCCGGCAGCGGGCAGCGTCCGGCGCGCTCGAGCGACGCGTCCGGTGCACCGGGAAAGGCCGGCTTTGAGCGGCTCACGCTCATTGACGGCACAAGTGCCTGGTGGTGTGCGCCCTTCGGCGCATCACACCCGCGCCTCATCGACCGACTGAAGCGTCAGGCGTCGGACTTCGCGCACGTAATGTTCGGCGGCCTCACCCACCGGCCGGCGATTGAACTGACGGAAAGACTTCTTTCGCTTCTGCCCGACCATTTTTCAAAAGTCTTTTACTCGGATTCCGGCTCGGTCGCGATCGAGGTCGCCCGCAAAACGGCGCTGCAGTACCAGCAGGCGGCGGGACGTCCCGAGAAGCGGCGCTTTCTCGTGCCGCTGGGCGGCTACCACGGCGACACCGCGGGCGCGATGTCCTTTTGCGACCCGAAGAGCGGCATGCACGCGCGCTTTAACGACACGATCCGCTCGGAAATCTTCATCGAACCGCCCGACTGCCGTTTTGATGCACGCTTTAGTGATACGTCGCTCGAAGCGGCGCGCCGCGCCTTTGCGGAAAAAGGCAGCGAAATTGCCGCGGTCGTTCTTGAGCCCGTCGTCCAGTGTGCGGGCGGCATGCGGTTTTATCACCCGGACTATCTCAAAGGCATCGCGACGCTTGCCCGTGCACACGGCGCACTGCTCATTTTTGACGAAATTGCGACCGGTTTCGGCCGCACGGGCCGCAACTTCGCCTTCGAGCACGCGGGGGTCGCTCCGGACATTCTTTGTGTCGGAAAAGCGCTCACGGGCGGCATCATGGGAATGGCCGCCACGATTTCGACGCGCCGCGTCGTCGAGACGATCGGCCTCGAGCGCCCCGAAGCAGGCGGCGGCGTCTTTCCGCACGGACCAACCTACATGGCCAATCCCCTCGCCGCGGCGGTCGCCTCGGAGAGTCTCGCGCTCTTTGCATCCCGCAACTGGCTTCGTGAAGCGGCGCGCCTTGAGGCACTGATGTGCTCTGCGCTTGAGCCCGCGAAGCACCACCCTGCCGCGGCAGACGTGCGCGTCCTCGGCGCGATCGGCGTGATTGAGCTTAAGCACGAACCGAACCCCGAAGCGGCCGCACGCATGCGCAGCGCGATTCTCGCCGAAGGCGTTTGGCTTCGGCCCTTCGGTCGGCTTCTCTACACGATGCCCGCCTTTACGACGACGGACGACGAAATGCGCGTCGTCGCGCGCGCCATGGTCCGAGCGCTCGATGTCCTTGGCGAGCCTGCTTTTTAATTTCGAGCTGCCGAATTCTCTTCGGTTTGAATGCAAGCCCACACATGACAACTGCGATTCTTTTCGTCCTTTTCTGTTCGCTCTTTCTCGCGCTGAGCTACCTCGAATCGCGCCGCGCGCAAACGCTTGACGACTTTTGTCTCGCAGGACGCAGCGCCTCGGGGTGGTCCGCCGGACTCTCGATTGCCGCCTCCTCGATCGGTGCGTCGGCGACGATCGGCGTCTGCGGTCTTGCTTTCGAAGCCGGCTTCCCTGCCTTCTGGTGGCTGGGCGCGGGAGCGATCGGTCTCGCGCTCTCGGCGATTCTGCTCGTCGATCGAATTCGAGCGCAAAGACCCGTCTCGCTTTTGGGAGCCATTGAGGAAAGCGCCGGCCGCCCGGCGGCCAAGCTCGCCGCGATCGTGATCCTTGCCGCCTGGACGGGCATTCTCGCCGCACAGTTTTCCGCCATGGGACGGCTTTTTGCCGCCGCGCTCGGTGAGTGGCTGCCGGGAGGGCCTGCCGCCACTGCGCTCGGCGCGTTCTTCATTACGGGAGCAACCCTCCTCGGCGGACAGCGTGCTGTGCTCCGAAGCGACGTCTGCCAAAGCGCGGTGATGGCGGTCGGCCTCGCGGCGCTTCTCCTCTCGCTCCTTTTCGATCCGGGCGACACCTTTTCGGCATCGCCCGCCATTGAAAATTTCCGCTTCGAGCTCTGGAACGACGCTTTCGGCCCGAACGAATGGTTTGAATTCATGCTCTTGATCGGCGGGAGCTATCTCGTCTGCCCGATGCTTTCCGCGCGTTTTCTCGCCGCATCGACAAAGCGCGACGCGCACGTCGCCGCAGGGGTCGGCATCGCCGGGCTCCTCGCGGGCGCGCTCGTGATCGTTCTCATCGGTCTTGCCGCCCGCAGTTTCGTTGCGCCGGGCACCGAGCCCGACGCGGTGCTCCCGGCGCTCCTTGAAACGCGCTCTCCCGTTTTCGGCGCACTCTTTCTCTTTGTCATGACGAGCGCCGTGCTCTCTTCGGCAGACAGCTGCCTCATAACCTCGGCGACCGTGGGCGCGGTCGACTTGGCTGGCCGCCGCGACGTTCGGACGATCCGGGGCATCGCGATCGCTCTCGCGCTTGCCGCGCTTGCCGCTTCACTGAGCGGCCGAGGCATCCTGTCGCTACTTCTCACCGCCAACGCGCTTTACGTCTGCGGTGTCGTCCCGGTCGCTTTCGCCGCGCTTCGCGCCAGCAGGCCGCTTCACCCCGTCTTCGCCGCCGCGGCCGTTCTTTCGGGGAGCCTGCTCGGCTCGATCGGCGCGCTTGACCTCTTCGGCCGCGATTATTCGCTCGGTTTCTCTGCTGCCGGATTTGCCGCGGCCTACCTTATCGCTCGGCTGGGGCGAACGAGAGATTCGCGTGCGCTCTTCTTCACCGACCGAGCGGCAAGATCATCCGATCCAAGCTGAAGACGCCGCTTCGCATGCCGCTTCCGGCTCGCCGCTCACTAAAGCAAATCACCGAATCCTTTTCCAGCACGTCTGAAATAGAAGGAACTCGCCGATAACGGTGGAAGAAGACTGCGGGAAAATGGGCGCGCCCACCCGGCTGATTACCTGGCATCTTCTGCCAGCAAGACTGCAGCAGCTTCAGCCGACGCCGCTCCGCTCTAGGAAGTTGTTCGGACCTTGGCAGCCAAGGGCGGCGACAAGCTGCCCGACAACGTGGATGCGGTTACGTCCGCTTCGGTCGTAACTGCGCAATTTCCCAGACGCACTACACGCCCCAAGGCTTCTCTCAAGATCCCGACAATAATCGCGTGCGCGCCTTTTTTCCGACAAAGCGGCTTCCCTACCCAGTGCGCCGTGACCGTCGGGAAAATGCGCCGTTGCCGTTTACGATCGATACGCCAGATAATCGGAAGACGATCGTATGCCGACGCGAGCACTTATGCGCTGCCGCGGGATACCTGACTCTCTACCGCCTCACCGGCTTTGAAAACATCCCTGAAAAGACGCCAAGATAAGGAGAAACGCATGTCAAAGAAAACCGCCTCAGCGCCTGTCTCCCGCCCATCGCCCGCATTCACCGCGGCTGCCGCACTGCTCGCGGCAACAGGGCTCTTCGGCGCAGCCGCCGCAGCGCAGAACCTTTCGGCCGACATCCTCGTCGTCGGTGCGGGCGGCGCGGGCATGGCCGCCGCGATCGAAGCCCGCGAAGCCTCGGGCGGCAAGGCCAAAGTCGTCATTCTCGAGAAGCTCCCGTTCGTCGGCGGCACGACGCTCTTGGCCTCGACGGCCTACAACGCCGGCGGCTCAAAGCTGCAGCCCGATTACTCGGCCGAGGACTACGCGAAAAAGCTCCTCAAAGGCGTGCCTAAAGCGGACGAGCATGACAAGGCCAACATCAAGCAGCTCGCCGAGCTCTCCGGACCGACCGCTGACTGGCTCATCGATATGGGCGCCGACATGAGCCGCATCATCAACGGTTCCCAAATGACGCCTGCCGACGGGAGCGCCTACGGCGCGATGATCGTGCCGGTCCTCAAAAAGCGCATCGACTCGCTCGGGATCGAGGTCGTCACGAATGCCGACGTCGAGGAACTCATCACTGACGCGAGCGGCCGCGTCACGGGCGTTCGCGCGCACTTGAAGACGGCGCAAAAAGACGCGCACCTCAAAGACATTGCCGCCCAGGCCGTGATTCTCGCGACGGGCGGCTTCGCATCGAACCCGAAGCTTGTCGAGCGCTTTACGCCGCAGTGGGCGGGGTACCCGTCGACGGCAAGCGTCGGCGCAACGGGCGACGGCATTCTCATGGCTGAAAAGCTCGGCGCGAAACTCGACAACATGGCTTTGGCCGGTCCTCAAACGGTCGCCTACGACACGGGCCACGGCGCGGTGTCGCTCACGAACGTGCGCTATAACGGCGCGATTCTGGTCGGCAAGACGGGCAAGCGCTTCACGAACGAACTCGGGAGTACCGCAACCATCGGCGCTGACATCAAAGCGCAGCCCGATGGTGTTGCATTCCTCGTCTTCGACCGCACGAGCGTCGAAAACGCCGCGCTCATGAAGAAGTACGAAGAACTGGGCTATTTCGTCAAGGCCGATACGCTTGACGCGCTCGCAGGGAAGCTCGGCGTCGACCAAGCGAACCTCAAGGCGACTGTCGCTCGCTGGCAGGGGTTCTTTGATAAGAAGAAGGACGACGACTTCGGCCGCACGCAGTCGATGTTCTCAAGAATCGACAGAGCACCCTACTACGGCCAGAAGATCTCGCCCGCAAGCCAGACGACCTACGGCGGCGTCGAGCGCAATGCCGACGGTGCCGCTTTGAAGCCCGACGGAACGGTTATCCCCGGCCTCTTCGTTGCCGGTGAAACGGCCGACCAGTACGGTCAGGGCGTCTCGCTCGGGATCATCACGGGGCGCATTGCCGCGCGCGGCGCACTGAAAGCGATCGAAGCGAAGTAATACCGTCACCGCCAAACTTATTGATTACGAGTGACCGAGCGGTAACGCTGCCGGCGAATGGGTTCGGGCCCGAATGGTTGCCGCAGAACTTCCACGCGAACGCGGCCGTTCGGTGATGCGATTATCATGGGTGCCGCCCTCGACTGTTGAGGGCGCCAGCCGTCCGAATCATTCTTTTGGATCAGGCGCCAAATAGCCCAGATCTTTCAGCGCCAGATAAACGGATACGCGATCGTCCGCAGAGAGCCGTCCGTACCGCTGTCGACCCTCGAAAGCACTGAGGCTGAACTGAGCGATTTTCGAACAACGAACATCGGACGGCTTCACGAGGCCGGCTTGCTGCCAATTCTGTAGGAAAACCTCGCCCGGGAAATCGGGCCGAGGGGCGTGCGAAGTAACTTTCGCACCGGCAACAAGCACTTGTCCGGTTTCCTCATTTCGATCCAATACCACTACGGGACGCTCTTTCGCGATATCCGGTTTGTCTTCGAAAAAGAACCGCAAACGCCAAACCTCGTACGGTTTTGGGAACCGGGAATCACTCATCATCGTCCTCATCGCGCCATGAGGACGGCACAATAAGCTTCCCTTCTTTGTACTTCGTAGGAACGATTCGCGGATCTTCCCAATTCAGTTTCGGATTCGGGATTCGAACGTCGAAGGGGAATCCACCCTCCAAAATGAATCGCGTGACCAAAACTTTCAGCGCTGTAGCCGCCGGCATCCCAAGAGCTTCCGCCGTGCGCGTGAATTCATCTTTCATCTCTTGTGAAAGCTTCAAATTAAGACTTGCATGATCAGCCATATAACTAACCTCCACAACCATATTTTCTACTCTATTAGACATCTTTTTGGTGTTAATTTTACCCCTTTAGATGTCAATTTCCTGACATAAGGTGACGATGTCGGTCGACGCCAATACATGGTCAGCCCCTTTTCGGGCGTGCATGGCTTTGGTCGGTCCCCAAACGGTCGCCTACGACACAGGCCACGGCGCAGTGTCGCTCACGAACGTGCGCTATAACGGCGCGATTCTGGTCGGCAAAACCGGAAAGCGCTTCACGAACGAGCTCGGGAGCACCGCCAAAATCGGCGCGGACATCAAGACGCAGGCGTTGCGTTCCTCATCTTCGACCGCATGAGCGTTGAGAACGCTGCGCTCATGAAGAAGTACGAAGAACTCGGCTATTTCGTCAAAGCCGATACGCTCGACGCGCTCGCAGGGAAGCTCGGCGTCGACCAGGCGAACGTCAAGGCAACGGTCGCGCGCTGGCAAGAGAGGTAGCGAAGCGCCGTCTGGGCCGCGCTCTTGCCATGCCGGCGGCCGATCGCCTCCAGCGTCGGGTTCGTAAAGAGGCCGTTTCGGCCTTCGGCAAACGGCGCCCACGCCATGAGGCGCGTGCCGTACGCACGCATCAGTTCCCGCATGCGCTTTTGCTGCGAGAAGACGTGTGCCTCGAGCTGCACCACGGCGGGCTTTACGTCGGCATGTTCGCAAATGTCGATGTAGCGGCCGTCGTAGAAGTTGCTCAGACCAATCGCGCGCACCTTGCCGTCCGCGTAAGCGCGTTACATGGCGCGCCACGTTCCGAAGACATCTCCGAAAGGCTGATGAATAAGGAGCAGATCGACGTAGTCCGTCCCGAGCTTTTCGAGCGACGCATCAATGCTCGCGGCCGCTCGTGCTTCGCCCGCGTTCGAGATCCAGACCTTCGTCACGAGGAAGAATTCCTTGCGGTCGATCCCGGACTTCGCGACTGCGCTGCCGACTTCGGCCTCGTTAAAGTAAGCCTGCGCCGTATCGAGAAGGCGATACCCCGCATTGATAGCATTCGTCACGCACGCTTCGCACTCGGCTGGTGGAATCTGAAAGACGCCGTAGCCGAGAAGCGGCATGTTGACGCCGTTATTAAGCTCAATGGTTTTCATGAGATTCTCCGTTCATTTCGCCGCGAGCGCTTCATCGCAGAAGCAGCCCCCATTTCGAGCGGCTCACCGATAAACACTCGCGCCTGAATTTTTTTTAGGTTAGCTTGCACTCGCTTCAACCTTTTGCCGGATCCGAGCCGAAAATCTCACTTTTCGGCTTTTTTTGCGTTTGGAGATTCGCCACCCGATTTTGTTCAATCAGACGCCGATTTTTTTTCTTCGGCCTTTCATTTCATCGAATCGCGAGCCTGCAGCGTTCGACCTTGCTAAGCTGAGGTCATCGCCCAATGAGTCCCGCTCAAACCTTCCTTTCCTGCACTCAGCGCATCAGCAGTACTTCACCGAGCCATGACCGCCCGCATTCGCACCGCCACGGGCTATGTCGACGCGCATACGCCCGTCATCCTGTCGGCAAGCCGCGCTACCGACATACCGGCCTTCTACGGCGACTGGTTCATGAACCGCCTCGCCGCAGGCTGGTGCGCGCGCGTCAATCCGTTCAATCGAAAGCCCGTCTTCATCGCCTTTCGCGATGTCAAAGTCGTCGCTTTCTGGACGAAGAATCCCGCGCCGTTCATGAAGCACCTCGATGCGCTTGACGCTCGAGCCCTTCATTACTACTTTCAGTACACGCTCAACGACTACGAACGCGAAGGATTCGAGCCGAACTTACCGGCGCTCGAAAAGCGCATTGAAACGTTCAAAACGCTCTCGCGCCGCCTCGGTCCCGATCGCGTCGTGTGGCGCTTCGACCCGATGATGCTCGGCGGCGGCATCACGCCGCGCGAAATCCTGATGCGCGTTTGGCGGATCGGCGAGGCGCTCTTCGGTCTAACTTCGCGGCTAGTCGTGAGTTTCGCCGACATCGCCGCCTACCAGAAAGTGCAACGCAATCTCGTCGCCCAAACGACCTGCTTCACGCGCGAAAACGTCCTCTCGGCCGAACCCGATGCGGCCGCACGGGCGGAAATCTGTTTGGGCCTTCAAAAGATGCGCGAACACTGGCGCTCGAAAGGTTGGAACCTCACGATTGCCACCTGCGCCGAAGCCGCGGACTTGGGCGCCTACGGCATCGAGCACAACGCCTGCGTGAGCGCAGACCTCTTGCGAAAGTGCTTCAGCGACGATGCCGCGCTCATGCACTGGCTCGATACGGGCAGGCTTGAAGAGCCGGCAGCCGGCGAGGCGACCGAACCCTCGCTTTTTGCAAGTGCCGACGTCATTCCCGTCATGGAGCTTAGGCGTAGACAGTCGAAAATCAAAATCTCGAAGGCCCCGAATCTCAAAGACAAAGGCCAGCGCGAAGCCTGCGGCTGCATCGTCTCGAAAGACATCGGCATGTACGACATGTGCCCGCACTTTTGCGTCTACTGCTACGCCAATGCCGGCCGAGAGCGCGTGATCGAAAACCGCAGACGGCACGACCCGGCGAGTCCCTTCCTCACGGGAGCCCCGATCAGCCATTGCTGAGCCGATGCCCATCGACTCCCAAACAGAAACCGTACTGAATAAATTGTCTATATATATCCAAATATGCCTAAATATCTGAGCATATAAAGCCAACTCGTTCTTCCCCGATCTT
>ERZ1090868.18-NODE-18-length-95010-cov-63.337339_pt1 | contig 95010 bp, 98 predicted proteins | sample MGYA00478475_ERZ1090868 | MGnify/ENA primary metagenome ERZ1090868 (study PRJEB33644, sample SAMEA5815747) | chicken gut metagenome | biome: Chicken; feature: Gastrointestinal Tract; material: Caecum | place: Ireland | collected 2019-01-01 | study: A study of the...
TTTATAACACTTAAGAAACACAATTACACATATATTTTTAAACTTGTTGAAACTCCAATTTTCATAGCAATCCCCCTGTCCAATTTTAATAAAAATAGCACTTTATATTTTTTAGTCAATGAAAAAAGCAGCAATGAAATTAATCATTGCTGCAAAACTCCAATTATCAATAGTGATCCTTACATGAATATATAGTTATCATTGATTTATGACAATCATAGACGATCCGATTTTTCGAATCGATTCGTCTTGACCATAACCCTGATAGATTTCTCTTTAAGGGTTCAGGCTTACCAATACCTGTAAATGGATGTCTTTTCATATCTTTCACAAGATCGTTTATTCTTGATACCTTTTTATAATCACCATCGTCATACCAATACACATAGTCGTTCCAACCATCATCCGTCCATGCTACGATCATGATTTTGTTACCTGCTCAGGATCAATTAGTTCATGTTGCTTTATCGTGCCTTCACTAACTTGTTTACGCCCTCTTTCAATCTTGTCCATTAGGTATTGATTAGATTGAATTTCTAATGTTTCAACCAAGGCATCATAATCTTCTTTACCTAATACAACCACATTATCCTCTGGTTCTTTATTAGTTACGATCAAAGGTTCACTATCATCATTGACTTGCTTAAAATAATGCTTTAAATTTTTACGAAAATTACTGTAATTAACCGCATCCATAGACTAATCCCTCCTTATATTGTACAACTTATTGTACTATATTTTTACTTATATTACTACCAAAAGCAATAATCGTAAATGGTTGAAAAAATGATTAACCATGGGACAGTTCAATTAGAGACACATTGTGGTGATCATTTGACCGCTCTTCTTTACAAAAAAAGCAATGATCTAGTCGACTACTGCTATTTATTTACTTCTTTTTCTCAATCACAAAATAATATCCTGCTGTCAAAATTTGAGCAACTCCCTCAAGTGCAATCGCCCAATCTGCACCAAAACGCGCTACAATCAGCCCGCCTAAAAATGAGCCAATCGGAATCATCGATGACAGAATCGAATCATTGATCGTCTCTATAGCATGAATAATCCCTATATGATATTATGTAGCTATTAACTATCTATTAACTATCTATTAACTATCATACAACTACAAAGGAGAAAACTATGACTGAAAAAGCAGCAATTAACATCCGTGTTAATAAAGAAACTAAGCAAAACGCAGAGAAAGTATTAAACAAACTAGGCATCCCTATGTCAGTTGCAATTGATATGTACTTACGTCAAATTGCATTAACTGATAGTATTCCTTTTGATCTCTCCTCAAAGAAAAGAGAAAATAAAAACGATCACGATACTGCAATGATGGTCGCAGAAGCTACAGCTCAATATGAGGTCGCTAAGTCTAACTGGGAGGACAAATTAGCTGAAGTTACCCCTGATTGGATGAACATGAACAAGATGACCAAGGAACAACTTGAAGCAAGATTAGCTAAACATGCTCAAGATGCAAGAAACGGTAAAGGTATTGAGATTAGCAAAGCGTTTGATAAGTTAAATAAGGAGTTAGGAATATAAGCATTATGCAAAAATACATAATCAAAGTAACACCTAACGTAACTATAGCACTTAAAGAAATATACCAGTCTATTTTAAAAGTATCTCAATCTCACCAAACAGCTCAAAATTATGTAGAAGATCTTGAGCAAACTATGCAAGCGTTAAATTATTTTCCAGAAAGATATAGAAAAACTCCTTCAGGAAAATACCGACGAGTTAATTTCAAAAAATATGCTCTATTCTACTTTATCGAAAACGATACTGTACACATTATTGATGTCATACTAGCTTCATCAAGTACAGTATTCAAATATTAATCCTTTGCCCCATTCTAGCTATTAAGCTATACTAGACAGAAGAAATTAAACGAACTAAGGGACAATAAAATGAGCGATAAATTAATTAAAATTGCATATCTCTACGAAGATTTAATGAATACTTACGGTGACTCAGGCGATGTTAAAATCTTGAGCTTTTTACTAAAGCGTGAAGGCTACGACACTCAAGTTGATAATATTTCACTTGGTGACGAATTCAACGCCTTTGACTACGATTTCGTTTTCTTCGGTGGTGGTCAAGACTTTGAACAAACCGTTGTAGCCAAGGATTTGCCACGGCACAAAGAAACACTTGATAAATACATCAACGATGACAAACCTATGCTCTGCATTTGTGGTGGTTACCAACTAATGGGGAGTTACTACAAGACTAATTCTGGCGTAACTATTCCAGGTTTGGATATTTTGCCACTACACACAGTCTTCAAGAGCGACAAGCGAATGATCGGTGACACCCGTTACATGACCGAATGGGGCGAGGTTAAGGCTTTTGAAAACCACTCTGGTCAAACTTACTTCGATAACAAGGACAAGTTGCATCCCCTCGGCGACATGATCGAAGGCTACGGCAACAACCCACAAGACCACGTCGAAGGCCTGCGCTATCGCAACTTTATTGGTTCATACTCACATGGTCCACTACTCAAGAACACTAATGTAGCTAATGCCATTATGAAAATGATTATCGCTTGGCACAAAGAGCGAGTTAGCGAAGCAGAAAAAGTTACAGAATAAAAAATAACCCAGTCAGAATTTTCTGACTGGGCTTTTTCGTCAAATTAATTTAAAACACGTTTAGCTGCTGGTGGATAAAAGTAAGCACTTATAGATTGCTTTCTTACCCCTTGACTAGGAGTTGCAGCATGCACATATTGTCCATCGCCAACATAAATACCAACATGGTAAGGAGCTGAGGCAGAACCCCAGAACAACAAGTCGCCTTTCTTAAGATGACTTAACGAAACCTTTTTACCCTTAGTAACTTGACCATAAGTAGTTCTTGGTAAGGTCTTTTTAGCGGCTTTTTTATAAACGTATTGAGCTAAGCCAGAGCAGTCAAAGGCTGAAGGACCGGTAGCACCGTAAACGTAACTTTTGCCAACTTGTTCTTTAGCAAGTTGGACTACGGCGTTACGTTTTTCTGTTTTGCTTTGACTAGCTGCTTGGACAGTTTGTGTTTGAAGTGGAACATTAATGAATGAAATTCCTGTAAAAAATACTGACAAAACTGTGGCAAACTTAACTAAACTACGTTTAAAACTCAATTTATTTCCCCTTAACACTTCTTATCTTTCAACGTTTTCTATATTACCGGAGAAATATTACAGTCTTGTTTTAAAATGACTACTATAAAATTAAGCAATGTAACAAAATCTGCTATTTCTTGTAAATTTTGCTTAACTTGAAAAACACTATAATTTTCTATATGCTTAATACATTAATTTAGGAGTTTTTTATTATGGATAAGATAGATAGTTATGTACGCCACTTTTTAATATTAATCGCGCTAATTTTAGGACTTTCACTCGTTTCAGAACTGCGCGAAATTATTGCCTATGACTCATCTACCATTGGCATTATCTCTTTAACTACTGCCATTATCTGCACTTTTGCCTCAGGTATTACATTGCAATTTCACAAGCTTAACTGGCTTACGATCAGTCTAATCTTAATTCTTTCTGCAATCGTAATTCTATTCTGGTTCAAGACCTATACTTTTGGTCTCGTTGTCAGCATTTTTCTGATTTATAACATCATTGTATTTTTGGTTTGTGTTACTAATCTAATTTTTCAAAAGAAGGTTGAATAGTTAACTTCTATAATCAGTCGTTGATCTCTATAAAAACTTCAGCTTAAATTGTCTATCTTTATGAAAAACATAAAATTAGGAAGGAATAATTATGACTAGTATCATTGTGTTTATCACTGTTACAATTATGGCGATATTCACAGGAATTAACGTCTATAAAATTATCAATGCACGCGTAACCTATAAAAAGTATTATCCTTATCGAAAATTAGTTACTGTAACTTTGATTGGTCTCCCATGGATATTTTTAGTCTTTCCTTTTACTCTAGATTGGAGTACCTATATCACTTTAGTAATAGTCAGAATCCCATATACAATCATCTGGAGTTTATTAACTGCAGTTGGAATATATATTGATATCAAGATGCAAAACAATTATCGACATCACAGGAACAACAATGGACACTAAAATTTTAACAGCAATCATCTTAATTATCGTAGTAATTGTACTAACCTACTCACCATTTTATAAAAAATATCAACTATTTTATTTGAATAAAGTAGGCTATTGGGATATCCTAATCCAATTCCTAGTAATTGCAGGTATCAACTTCTTCATCGGTTTAAAATATGGTCTAGGAGCTCTTTTTCTATTAATTGTTCCTGTTCCATTAGATATTATTTTTCTAATCTCAATGATTTATTCCTACTTTAGAATTAGAAAATTGAAACGCAAATAACTCAAAAAACGGAGCCAACTAAAGCTCCGTTTTTTGATTGATCTTATTTTTCTTCTGTTTCGGCGTCAAATTCAAAGCCATCGCTGCCACAACCACAAGGATTGAACCAACCCAATCCATCGGCATCATTACTAACCCAAAGAAAAGGACAGAACCAACTGTAGCTGAAAATGGCTCAAAAGCATCTAATAAACTTACAGTTGATGGAATTACATACCGCAGCGCGTTTGCCATAATTTGAAACGGAATAATCGTCCCAATTACAATAACTGCCGCAGTATACAGCCAAACTTCAGGCTTATTGGGAACTGCATGAAATTGCGGATCAATTATCAATAAACTGATTCCAGCAAAAATCATCCCCCAACCTGTTACAACCATACTAGAAACTTTTTTAACAATGTTAACTGGAATCAAAGTATAAGCAGCCTCACCAAAAGCGGATAAAATGCCCCAAAATAGTGCAACTGGCGTAATGGCCAAACGATTAAATTGACCATGAGTTGACAATAAAAACACGCCTAAAAAAGCACATAACGCCGCTATGATATCCAATCTACGCATAACCTGCTTATGCGTGATAGCTAAATATCCTAATACAAAAAATGGTCCAATAAATTGCAAGATTGTCGCAATCGAAGCATTAGCCACTTGAATACACATAAAATAAAATAGCTGCACTGGCAATAATCCAAATATGCCATAGGCTATAATAACCAAAACATTGTGCTTATTTTTCAACGTAGCTATTGGCTTTTGCTTTAAAAATCCTGAGGCAATTAATAAAACTGCTCCTGAAATAATCAACCTGACTTGGGTTAACCACATTGGTGTTAATTTAGGACTAATATCAAACAATCCTTTAGCGAATAATCCTGACACACCCCACATTACAGCTGCCATTGCTGCTAGAAATGTCCACAATCTTCGTATTTTTGCTGGTACCATCTCGTTCACCTTTTTCTTTCTCATTCACCTAATAATTAAACCACAAAAATAAGGATACCTACTGGGCATCCTCAACTTTATTGATGAGTTTTTTTAACTTTCTTTTTCTTAGGTGAAATATTCAAGGCCATAGCTGCCAGCACAACTAAAATCGAACCAATCCAGTCCATTGGGGTCATCACCAAACCAAAGCAAATAACTGAACCAACGGTTGCAGAAAAAGGCTCAAAAGCATCTAGCAAACTTGCCGTTGATGCCTTGATAAAGCGCAGCGAATTAGTCATTAATTGGAATGGAATCAGGGTTCCAATCACAATCACTGCCACCACATCTAGCCATACATGTGGCGTATTCGGAATATGCGGCATCTGTGGGTGCACAATCATTAGGCAAATTCCCGCTGACAGCAATCCCCAACCTGTAACGACTAAACTAGAAACTCGCTTCAACACACTGATTGGAATTAATGTATTGGTCGCAACTCCAACAGCTGAAAGCAAACCCCAGAATAGAACGCTAGGCGTTAAAGCAAAGTGATTAAAACGCCCATGTGTCGCCAGCAATACTACGCCAATAAAGGCACAGATGGCAGCAAGCACATCTATTCGCCGCATTACTTGCTTATGCGTTACAGCTAGGTAGCCCATTACAAAAAAGGGACCAACAAATTGTAAAATCGTGGCAATCGAAGCATTAGCTTGTTGTACTACAATAAAGTAAAACAATTGGACTGGTAATAAACCAAAAATCCCATATGCGATAATCGTCCACGCGTCATGCTTATTTTTCATTGTAGCGATTGGCTTTTGCTTTAATACGCCAGCTACAATTAACAAAATAATGCCTGAAGTTACCATTCTAATCTGTGATAGCCACATTGGTGTAATGTCAGGACTAGTATTAAATAGACTCTTAGCAAATAGACCTGATATTCCCCACATTACGCAAGCTAATCCAGCTAAAAAGGCCCACAGGCGCCGTTGTTTTTGTGTAACCATTCTTTTTAATCCCCAACTTTTCTAAAACTAACATACTCTATCATAACAAAAACGGGCTAGCTTGAACTAGTCCGTTAATTTTTTATTCATCGTTTTTCTTAATTGGGTTTCTGCTAGGCATTAGCTGCATGAATGTAGCAACAATAATTAAAAAGCCACCAAACATGTCCATTGGGCCAAAGTCCGCATGAAGCAGTGAAACTGACAGGATCGTTGCAATCAGTGGCTCGAAGGCTCCAAGCATCCCTACCGTACTTGGTTCAATATACTGCACACTAGATAAGTACATTGTATAAGCTAACAATGTTCCACCAATAATAATATAAACAATTACCCAAACATCAACTGGTGCAAGTTTTGGCATTGGTTGAGTGAAGTAAATTGGTAAAAAGGCAATGCCTGCAACCAACATTGCTGCGCCGATTATTGGAATCGGCCCATACTTTTTGAATAATTTCCCAGGTAATACTGTATTAATCGCTTCAGAAAAAGCCGCAATTAAGCCCCAGAAACAAGCAAGCGGTGATAAAGCAAGTTGATCGAATCTGCCACCTGTAGCCAAGATGAAGGTTCCTACAACTGCTACCACAATTGAAATCGCATCAATTCTTCGTAGCCACATCTTACTTCTCAATGAAGAATATATAATTATGAAAACTGGCGCTAAAAATTGAATCACCGTACCCGATGCACCCCAAAAACAGGCACCGACAACAGCTAAAGTCAATCCTTTATAACGCTGATTCACATTCACACATCCTTTAGATTAATGTTTTTCATTGTAACATGGGCTAAAGGAAAGGTTCAATGCTTCTAAAGTTGATTTAATCTATACAACGTATAACCTGACACGCTAGCCAATAAGCCGATTGTAAAAAGCAACCAAGATTCTGGATGAAAGGCAATTAAAACAAGTGAAAGAAAGCCTGCTGCTAAACTAGAATTGCGTTCCATTCGCTTTTTGCCAAAAAGCAGACCACACATAATGCCAAACATAGTTAGCACATAAAATGAGTCAACTAACAGTAACAAATTCTCAATAATTGCTAGATCACTTGGCTTTACTTTTACACTCAAATCAGTAAAAATCTGAGCACAGCCAAAAAATACCATCACAAATGCAGCTAAGATCGTGATAAAGCTAATCGTACGAAAAACTGACTTCACCTTTTGAGTTGGCGTTTCATCGATAAAGGTTTTTAAGAAAAACTCGTGATCTTTTTTTGCTACTACAGCTCTGCCCGTCTTCTTGTCATACCAGTTCAATAGACCAGAACCAATTAGCATAATAGCAATCACAGCAAACTGGATGACAATTAAACGCATGAAAATTGGAAAGGCATAGATTACCGTCAATAACAAAATTACTACATAGATCAGCTCTGCATAAAGAAAGAAATGCAGACGCTGTTTATTTTTGAAAATAGTTTGGAATGTTTTTGAATTAGGATCTTGCATAAGACTTCTCCCCACTAAATCTTATTACGAAAACTCAACCAGAAATTTGCCCCACTGAGAATCAAGCCAATAACAGTAGCTACTTGCATGCTTGGCTGCATGAAAAGCAAGATCAGTGATAAAACAACAGTTAAAACGCTAGACGCACGAATTAATTTACGATTTCCACCTAAAATACCGACCTCCACACAAAAGAGTAGAACAACATATAGGCCATCACCAATCAGCCAAACATTTTCAAAGAGATTGGCAAAATTACCGGTAAGCGGCTTAGCCAAAATGTCAGTCCAAAGCTGACGTGCAAAAGCAATACTTAAACCGATATTTGCCCAAAAGAGCAAGAATTCAAATAAGCGAAGAAATACGTTTTTAGTAAATCTAATACTAGTCAGTGTTTCCCAGAATGTATCGTGTTTTTTAATCACTATCCTTCGATCAAGAAAGGCACCAATTGAATAATAAATCAGAATTGCAATCCCTTGAAATGCAATCAAATACATAAAAACTTTAAAGTCAAACATCAATGTGAATAGTAAAACTACTACATAAGCTAACTCAAAATATAATACACAGCGACTAAACTTTCGCTCGCTAAGCCAGTGCTTCAATTCTCTTTTATTCATATGATCACTAATATTGCCATTCATATTCTCACTCTCTTTTAACAATTATCTAATTATGCGAAAATTGTATAATGATTTCAAAATTTTGTCTAGTCCTTTTATAATTGATTTAGTAAATATTTTTCGAGGTAAATTATGAATTATCCCATTTTAATTACTATTTTGATCTTCTTGCTGTGCTTTGGCCGATTCATTTGGATCATTACTCACGAACGTCGTTCCTTACGCGCTGGAGTTAGCTTAGTTATCACCTTATTTAGTTTTTTATTTTTAGGTGTAGTCATTCTGGTTAATATCGCTGACCTTGATCCACATTACAAAGACTGGATTTTGCCATTATTTGTGATTGCGCTATTTGCTGTGATGGCTGGAACGATTATCTTTGCATTAACTTTGATCATTATGTTTTTCTACGATGGCATTAAAATCATTATCAAAGAAGGAAACCGCTGGACAAATTATCTTTCTCTGGGCATGGGGATTTCCATTATCTTCTTCCTATTTTTATATCCTCTTGTGGGACGAATTAGTCATGATAGCTGGTTAAAATATCCTTATATTTTTCTATGGCTAGTCATCATCTACTTAGTCACTATCATGATGATGTATACTTTAACTTCTTGGATTAATTTAATTAACTGGCACATGCCGCACTTAGACTACATCGTAGTGTTAGGCGCTGGCATTATGGGAACAAAGGTAACACCACTTCTGGCAGCAAGAATTTCCCGGGGAATAGAAATTTATCACAAAAATCCTGGCTCTAAGTTAATCATGTCTGGTGGCCAAGGACCTGGTGAAGACATTCCTGAAGCAGTTGCTATGGCTGAATATGCTGAAAAACTGGGTATTAATAAAAACGATATTATTATCGAAAATAAATCCAAAACTACCCAGCAGAATTTGCAATTTTCACATGCACTGATGAAACCAAATAGTCGCTTCTGTATTGTAACCAGCTCCTACCATGTGTATCGCGCTCTGGTTTTAGCTAAACGTCAAGGACTCAAGTGTACTGGTTATGGTGCCAAAACTAAGTGGTATTTTACTTTAAATGCTTTTGTGCGTGAATTCATTGCATATCTGGTAATTACTAAGAAAATGCAATTGACTATCATCGGTTTTCTAGCAGCTATCATGATTGCTGCTGCCGCATTTCATTTTTAATTTATTGCGTTAAGTTGAGCAACTTAGCGTTTTTTATTGATTTATCTTTTAATTTTTTTATAATTATAGTCAAATCTATAGAAAGCAAGGTGTAACTATGAGGATTCGTAAAAACAACTTGTCAAACTGTCATTAGTCAGGATGACGAGTCCTGACTTTTTCAAAAAAGCAGGTTACTTATGTCAGAAACAAAATTCAATAAAACTCTTCTTAGTGTCAGTCATGTGGATTTTTCCTACCCTAAGCGCAATTTATTCACCGATCTAAATTTTTCTATTGCTAATGGTGAACGTGTTGCTCTAGTTGGACCTAATGGAATTGGTAAATCTACACTAATTGACCTAATTCGTAAGCAAATCCAACCAGATGATGGACAGATTATTTGTCACGGTGAAATTAATTATGTACCTCAAGTCAATGATCAAACTGTAATTAATGACTCAAAGAGCGCTGGTGAAAAGCGATTAGATTTAATTGAAAATACTATTTGGCTTCCTGGTTCTCTTCTCTTATTGGACGAGCCGACAGTTTACTTAGATGACACAAATATCCAGAATTTACTCTACTTACTCAAGAATTATGATGGAGCAATTCTAGTAGCTAGCCATGATCTGGATTTTATCAACCAACTATGTGAGAGAACTATTATTCTGCAGCCAAATAATGCAGTTTATTACCCAGGAAATTACGCACAGTATCTCGAACAAAAACAATTAGATAAACAAGCCGTACACAATTTTAACGAAAAGCGAGATATATTAAAGCAACAAATTACTGAAAAAGTCTCTACTTTAAAGCAAAAGAGTACTGACTATAATCATTTTGTTAAAACACAAGACAATACTGGTCGCTATCCTTCGCGAAGCCATGATCATGTCCAAAAAGGATTAAATAGTCGGCTTAAGCGAGCTGAACGTGAACTGGCTAAACTTCCAGAGAAACAGCACCTATATCAACATCAACTTAAACTTCCTGAATTTAAAAAGTGGCCGACTAAAATACATAATTACTCTATCAAAATAGATCAATTACTCAGTCCCCAAAATAAGACTTTATTATCTAATACACAGTTAAACTTGCAAACAGCCGATATTATTGGATTAATCGGCCCCAACGGCTGCGGTAAAACAACATTGCTCAAATATTTAGAACACTACATTAATCAGCAGCAATCTTTGCCACCAGCCAGCTACATTGGTTTAAATACGACTAAACAAAAGAAACCTGCCACAGTAGCAGATTTCTTTTACGAGACTATTTTGAGCAAAACTGAAGTTAAGCGTCTTTTAGTTAAAATGGATATGTTTGTCGATTTGACTACAAGACTCACGGATTTGAGTGGTGGCGAATTTGCTAAATTAGCATTAATCAAGCAGCTATACCTTGAACAAGAATCTATTCTATTACTTGATGAGCCAACTAACTATCTTGATCCAGAAAGTGTGACGGCCTTGGCCCAAATGCTAAAACAGTCGCATCTCACTTGTATTATTGCATCCCACAATTGCAAATTTTTAACCCAATTTTGCCAACAAATCTATAAAATTAAGCAGCAAAGACTAATTGAATTGCACTAAAGCATTTCTCTTAAACACATATTTGCTAAGCATATCCTTTACTATCCCCATCTATATTAATGAAGATCACATTTGGTGCTGCAGAAGTTTGGTGCGTTTCTTTATTATATTTACCACCATAATACTCATAACGAGGTTTTCCCTTGCCAAAAGGATCTATTCGGCAAAGAAAGATCACATATGTCGCTTTGAATTCTTTTTCCGGACAGCCACCTAGCCCGCCATAGATTATTTCTTCCTGATAAGCGTTGGCAACTTCCAGAATGTTTTCTCCTGGTTCTTGCGACCCTACTTGAATGATTAACCCGTATTTATTGCGCCTCTTGTCTCGCGCAATTACATGTACGATTGCTTTTTCATCTAAGACATTTCTATTTGGATCATCAAGTGATTTTGCTTCCTGAATATTGAGTTCAGGAAGCATTCTTTGTACTGCTGAAAGAAGCTGATCATTATACTTCTTCATAATTCCTGCGGCCAAGTGATCCACCATTGCCGGTGACATTTCATTTTCTAACATAAAAAAATCCTCATTTCTAAAAATCTGAGAGTTTTATCCCTCTATTACTTATTACGCAAAAAAACGCAAAATTTTTTTCAGAAAATGAAGATTTTTCCATTTTTTAGTTTTCTTTTCTAAAAAATGGACTGAGTAGCGATACAAGCAGGCCGTAAATAAAATACCAGCGATAAATATCTGCCAAGTCTTGATTTTGAATCCACAAAATTATTGCAATTACTGTCAGTAAGCCACCTAAAAAGATTGTTGAACCCATATTTTTATCAGTAAAGAAGCTGATAGCAGCACCTAAGGTAATTAACGCTACCAAACTATAAATGACGATAATCACTGGTCCTTTAGTCTGAACGTTAACATCAAGCATTGGTGCGTTAGTAAACAGCTGCCACACGATAAAACCAGCTAATGCAATGCCACATAGCAATACTAGTAATCTAAAAACAAAAGTTAAAGTCTTTTTCATTATTTTTCTCCTGTATGCATAATAATACTAGTATAACAGCATTACTGTTGCATATGAAAAGCGCTTGGATTTTTCCAAACGCTTTTTTACTATTCTTTTGCTTGCATAAATTGTTTTCTAGTGATGTATTTGATTGATTTAACGTATTGCCCCTTGTGTTGAATTGAAATATATTGGCCTGATGGATCGTAGCCACCGACTTTCTTTAACGATATATTCTTTTTAGTCTTAAGATTGTATGCTTTTACGTTGTAATACTGTTGTGTACCTTTATTTACCTTAGCATAACTTATTTTCTGAGAAATAAATGGATTTAATCTATCAGTAAAAGAGTTATGAAATGAAAAAATGCAGATTACTCCCACTACTAGCACTAGTGCCGTTACAAATGCGGTTTTAATAGTACTTTTATTCATAATATTCACCTTCATCGTTCAACTATTGTTATACTAAAATAGTACACCCATTCAGTTACTTTAACAATTGTTTCTAGCAAAAAAACGCTTGGAAAATTCCAAGCGTCTTTCACTTAATCATCTAAACCAAGTTTTTCGAAAATTTCATCAACATGACGCAAATGATAGTGATAATCAAATGCATCATCAATATCTTCCTTGGATAGGTAATTCATAATTTCACTGTTTTCAACCAATGGCTTAAACTGCTTTTGCTCATTCCATGAATTAGCAGTTAGCTTCTGTACCATATCATAAGCTTTTTCACGAGATAGACCTGCTTCATCGATCAACTTAAGCAACACTCGTTGAGAGTAAATTAATCCGTATGTACGATCCATATTCTTAAGCATCGTTTCAGGGAATACATCTAAGTTAGTCAAAATCCGGTTGAAACGGTGCAACATGTAGTCAATTCCGATCGTCGTATCAGGCAAGATAACCCGCTCTGCACTAGAGTGTGAAATATCACGTTCATGCCATAACGCTACATCCTCGTATGCTGTAACGACGTGACCACGCATTACCCGCGCCATTCCACAAAGGTTTTCTGAGCCAATTGGGTTACGCTTGTGTGGCATTGCAGATGATCCCTTTTGGCCAGCGCGGAAATGTTCCTCAACTTCATGAATTTCACTGCGCTCCAAGCCACGAATTTCTGTCGCCCAATTTTCAATACTAGTAGCAATCAATGCTAATGTCGCAATGTATTCTGCATGCAAATCACGAGGCAATACTTGACTAGTAATTGGCTGTTGTGTCAAACCTAATTGCTTCATTACGCTAGTTTCAACTGCAGGTGGAACATTAGCAAAAGTACCAACAGCACCCGAAATTTTGCCAGATTCAACGCCTTTTGCGGCATGTTCAAATCGTTCAATATCACGATTAATTTCTGCGTACCAGCGAGCAATCTTGAGACCAAATGTAGTTGGTTCAGCCTGAACGCCATGTGTACGTCCCATTTCTACTGTGTACTTATACTTTTTAGCCTTTTCTGCAATAGTTGCTTTTAATTCGTGCAGATCTTTTCTGATAATCTCATCAGCTTGTTTAAGTAAGTAGCCTTGAGCAGTATCAACCACATCAGTTGAAGTCAAACCAAAGTGCACCCATTTTTTCTCAGAGCCAAGGCTTTCAGACACAGTTCTAGTAAAAGCAACCACGTCATGGTGGGTTACTTGCTCAAGCTCAGCCACACGCTTTGCAGTAAAGCTGGCATTCTTAGCAATCTTCTCCGCATCTGCTTCTGGCACTTCACCGAGTTCTGCCCAAGCCTTTGTTGCGGCAATTTCTACTTCAAGCCAAGCTGCATATTTATTTTCGTCTGTCCAAATTTTCCCCATTTCTGGGCGAGTATAACGTTCAAGCATAAATTACATTTCCCATGGATTCTTCAAAACAATAGTTTGTTCACGATCTGGACCAACTGAAACAGTTACCAAAGGAACGCCAACCAACTCTGAAACGCGGTTCAAGAATTTCTTAGCATTTTCTGGAAGAGCGTCCCAAGTCTTAACTTGAGTAATATCTTCATCCCAAGCTGGAAGTTCTTCATATACAGGCTTACATCTGTATAATTCCTTCAAACTTGCTGGATAATAATCAATCTTTTCACCATCAAGTTCATATGCAGTACAAATCTTGATCTTGTCAAAGCCTGAAAATACATCAAGCAAGTTCAAGCTAAGGCCATTGATACCAGCAACACGCTTTGAGTGACGCAATGCAACGGAGTCAAACCAACCAACACGACGTGGACGACCAGTAACAGTACCATATTCATGAGCAGTTTCACGAATACGGTCACCAACTTCATCAAGCAATTCAGTTGGGAAAGGACCGGCACCAACACGAGTAGTGTAAGCCTTGCAGACACCAATTACAGTATCAAGGCGATTAGCACCTATACCAATACCTGAACAAATACCACCAGAAATAGTATTAGATGAGGTTACAAATGGATAAGTACCTTCATCAATATCAAGCATCACACCTTGCGCACCTTCAAATAAAACTTTCTTATTTTGGTCAAGTGCATCATTCACTAAGACAGAAGTATCAGTTACATACTTCTTCATTCTTTGACCATATTCATAGTATTTATCAAAAATGTCTTCAAATTTAAGTGCTGGCTTACCATAAACCTTAGTAAATAATTCATTCTTTACTTCAAGGTTAGCACGCAATTTTTCTTCAAAGGTGTCTTTTTCAAGCAAATCACAAACGCGGATTCCAATTCTTGAAGCCTTGTCCATGTAAGTTGGTCCAATACCATTCTTAGTAGTACCAATCTTGTTAGCCCCCTTAGCTTCTTCTTGATATTCATCTTGCTTAATATCATAAGGCATAATGATGTGGGCACGATTAGAAATTCTCAAGCCACTAGTATCAATGCCACTCTTTTCAAGATTTTCTAATTCGCCAAACATTACTTCTGGATTGATTACGACACCATTACCAATAACTGTATTGTCCTTGGCTGCAAAAATACCAGAAGGAATTAAACGCATCTTGAAAGTTTGACCATTAATATCAATAGTATGACCTGCGTTGTTACCACCATTTGAACGAACTGCAACTGCAGCATCCTTACTCAAAAAGTCAGTAATCTTTCCCTTACCTTCATCGCCCCATTGGCTTCCTACGACTGCGACTGCTGTCATTTAAAATTCACCTCATAAAAATCTCTATAAATATTACGTATGCTAGTCTAGCAATTAATTTACAAATAATCAATATAAAATCCGAATTATTTTATTTTTAAATTATTTAATAGTTCGATTTTCATATTGACAAACACAAATTATTCCCATATAGTATGTCTCGGTCAACAAACAAGATTAAAGGGAGCAGTTTTAAAATGAGTAACTACTTTAGTATGGAAGCCTTTGACTATGATGATATCCAACTTGTACCTAATAAGGGTATCATCAAAAGCCGTCGTGATGCAGATACCAGTGTCAAATTCGGAAACCGAACATTTAAAATACCGGTTGTTCCTGCCAATATGGAAAGTGTCATTGATGATAACCTCGCTATTTGGCTAGCCCAAAACGATTATTATTACGTAATGCATCGTTTTGAACCCGAAAAGAGAATTCCCTTCATCAAAATGATGCATCAAAAAGGATTATTTGCATCTATTTCAGTTGGCATTAAAGACAGTGAATATGATTTTATTGATGAATTAGTCAAGGAAAACCTTAAACCAGAATATATTACTATTGATGTAGCTCATGGTCACTCCGTTTACGTGATTAAGATGATCAAGTATATTAAGGAAAAATTACCTGATTCATTTTTAACAGCGGGCAATATTGCTACGCCAGAAGCCGTACGTGAACTCGAAAATGCAGGCGCCGACGCAACCAAGATTGGTGTGGGACCTGGTAAAGCATGTATTACCAAATTGAAGACTGGCTTTGGTACTGGTGGTTGGCAATTAGCCGCATTAAGAATGTGCAGTAAATCTGCTTCTAAGCCATTAATTGCCGACGGTGGGATTCGTCATAACGGCGATATCGCTAAGTCAATTCGTTTTGGCGCTACCATGGTTATGATTGGTTCAATGCTGGCTGGTCATGAAGAATCACCTGGTAATGTAATCAAAATTAATGGTAAAACTTACAAGCAATACTGGGGCTCAGCCTCTGAGGTTCAAAAAGGTGCTTACAAAAATGTAGAAGGTAAGCAAATGTTAGTGCCATACCGTGGCTCAATTAAGGATACTTTAAAAGAAATGAAGGAAGACTTGCAGTCATCCATCTCATACGCTGGTGGTCGCGATCTTAATTCCATTAAGTTAGTCGACTACGTAATCGTTAAAGACAATATTTTTGATGGTGATAAGTAATTTTAATAAAATTTTTGCATTTTTATTATTTTCCTGTTAAGAATATTACGATAATATAGTATTATCTATCTTTTTTCGATAGAATAATATAGGTCGAGTTATTGTAGGGTAGTCAATAACTCGGCTTTTTTTGATTATTTTTTAAAAACGATTGGACAGAGTTTTAAATTGTGTTATACTAGTTGTCGTTGATGAATGCGCCCTTAGCGCAACTGGATAGAGTGTCTGACTACGAATCAGAAGGTTGAAGGTTCAAATCCTTCAGGGCGCATATAACGGGAAATGGCTCAGTTTGGTAGAGCACCTGGTTTGGGACCAGGGGGTCGCAGGTTCGAATCCTGTTTTCCCGATAAGTTAACCGCATTTCATTGAAGTGCGGTTTTTTTGTGTAAAAAAATAAGTATTTCCTCGGAAATACTTATCATGCTATGCCCCTTTAGTAGCTCGTCTAAAGATAATCTGTGTATCTGAATCTACATATTTCAATAACGGTAAATCGTAATCCTTAACCTGGGCCAAAACATTTACTTTCTCATTGCATGGCAAATCGCGTTTAGTAATCTCGATTTCGCCTTCATAACGCGGATACAAATGATTATCAATCGTCACGCTGCCAGTTGGTCTAGCATAAATATTATCTTGCGGCTCTGTTGACAAAAACATCTTTTTTCTGCTTTCCTTTAAGCGAACTACGTCACGCGCCACATCTGGACGATTATGCCAATCATTGCCAAACAATTCTGGTATATCAGTATCTAAATGCAGTGTAATTGCACCCTGTTTTTGATAATTAGTAATAGATTCAATTGCATCCCTCGTAAGTTGCGGATCTCCCACAAAAATGTGATCGCAATCATAATCTTTCAATTCTAAGATCGCAGCTAATGGGTTTTCATATCGTTGCTTCTCCAACGTTGGCAATCCTGCAAAAATTGGTCCACGCAATTTGCCATTTCCTGAAATAAAGGCTGCTGTTTTCAAACCATATTGCTTAAGCCACTCATTCTTCTTTTGCATCCTGTGTGCATCAAGACCTGTTTCAGGACGTGGGTAGAAGTTATGTCCTGCTGTTAATTTTTCAAAATTTGCATTACTATAACGCAGATCATCAATATTTTGTTGCGTAATAATGCTGGCATTTAGAACTATCGGCATTTCTTTGGACAACTTGGCAATAATATCAGTAGAAAATCCATGATCTACTCTAAGACCAGTTAGACTCAAACTTTTAATTTGCTCAACACTATTGACATTAATACCCAAATCTTGCAGATCATCTGCCGTGACATCTGCAATAATTTTCAAGTCTAGTTTTTGACACCAATTAGTTAAGTCCGCCAGCCGATTTAAAATCGTCTCACTATCAGTATCAGGTACAGCTAGCTGAGTAAAAACGCAGGTAAATCCACTATTGCGCATCGTCAGCAAATAATTGTAATTCTCGGACGTCAAATCGTGTCCTAGATAAACAGAAAATCCTAACATTCTTATTCCTCTAAAATTAATTAATTTCTTTTATTATCTATAACTTAAACGCTTTCCTAAATATCTTACTACATTTTTTGCTTGCTTTTTTCTAAAAAATAATGTTAAATACATATAAACAAATTAAAAAGCGATGAAAAAGACGAGTAAATAATCTAATTCTTCCCAGTGAATTAGTGCTAGTGTGAAACTAATAGACCCTGGATTATTGAAAAACACTTTTAGCAGCTCACCGAAACAACAATTCTTAGAGTAGGTTGAGACGTCTCCGGTACGTTACCACGCCGGTGGAGCATGATAGTGCTTCATGAGTCGGTCTATTAAAATATAGACAATGTGGGTGGTACCGCGGAAAAAAGCCTTTCGTCCCTGTTTTTTTTAGGGAGCGAAGGGCTTTTTCTTTGCTCTAAGTACATTAGAAAGAGGACTTATATTATGACACTTATTTTACCTAAAGATTATCACCCAACATTAACTGTGCGCGACACTGAAGCTGCGATTGTATTTATTCGTGAAACCTTCCAAGATAAATTGGCAGAAATTCTCGGTTTACAAAGAATGTCAGCTCCAATGTTTGTCGAAAAAAAGACCGGCTTAAACGACAACTTAAATGGTGTTGAGCGTCCTGTTGCCTTTGACATGAAGGCAATGCCTAAAGAAGATACTATCGAAGTAGTTCACTCATTGGCTAAATGGAAGAGATTGGCTTTAAAACGCTATGGTTTCGGAATGCATGAAGGACTTTACACCAACATGAACGCCATCCGCCGGGACGAAGATCTTGATAACTTCCACTCCATCTATGTTGACCAATGGGACTGGGAAAAGATTATTAGTAAACAAGAACGCAACACCGACACACTTGAAGTTACTGTGATGAACATTTTTAAGGCAATTAAGGCAACTGAAAAGCTGGTTGCTGCACGCTACCCAGGCTCTACTTATCGCCTAGCTGATCACGTTTCATTTATTACTACTCAAGAATTAGAAGATCGCTGGCCTGATCTTTCTCCAGAAGAGCGTGAAGATAAGATTGCTAAAGAAGAAAAAGCCGTCTTTATTATGAAAATTGGTGACAAGTTAAAGCGTAGTGGTGAACCACACGATGGCCGTGCACCAGACTACGATGATTGGCAATTAAACGGTGACTTAGTCTTCTGGTATGAACCGCTTAACAGTAAGATTGAAATCTCTTCAATGGGGATCCGTGTTAGTGAGGAAAGCTTACGTGAACAACTAAAGAAGGCACATTGCGAAGATCGCGAAAAATTGCCATTCCACCAAATGCTTTTGAAGGGTGAATTACCTTATTCAATCGGCGGCGGAATCGGTCAATCTCGTCTCTGTATGTTGCTGTTAGGTAAGGCTCACATTGGTGAAGTACAAGCTTCTATTTGGCCAGAAGATATGGTTGAGGCTTGTGAAGCTGACGATATTAAGTTGCTGTAATTTTAAGATTTTTTTACATACCAAAAAAGATCCTGCAAAATGTAGGATCTTTTTTCTATTGATTTTATTTCCGTTCTCTTCTAGAAATCCAAGCCATAATGAGTGGCAACAATACAAAGCCAAAGACCATCATCGCAATGGCATACCAGTTAACACCGATAACTTGCCCTGCTGCGTTTACTACACCAAATTGTGCCTTCCAGTTATATTCAACTAACAAGAAGATCACAATCACAACAGATAAAATTGGCACAATAACATCAGTCATAACGCTCTTATTAGCCTTTAAGATATCTTCTTTTGCCTTACCACGGTAAAATTGAATAACTGCTAGAGGTACCACGATGAAACCTAAGAATCTAACCATCGCGCTCAAAGTAATCAAGTTGACCATATTGTATTCAAAGGCCATCGGAATCAAAATTGCCAAGCCAACAGAGATAAAGAAAGTTCTAATTGGGAAGTTATTCTTAGTTCTCTTAGTTAAAGCTTGTGACATCTGACCCTCTCGAGCCATAGCTTCCAGAATACGTGGAGCATTAAAGCTGGAAGCTACGTTGATCCCAAACATTGAAACCAAGGCACCAACTAAGATCACATCACGTAAGATTTCATTATTAAAAATAGCCGCAATCGCTACAACTTGCTTAGTCGTCATTAAAGCGCGTGGATTAAGTACCATCGCTACCGCTACAACGCCGATATAGACAACCGCAATAATTAAGATTGCCAATGGAATTGCTCGTGGCAAGTTCTTTTCAGGGTTCTTCATATCTTCTGAACCAGAAGCTACTGATTCAAAGCCGGTAAAGGCATAGAAGGCTGAAACAATTGCCATGACAAAGGTAGTTGTAGTTAAAGTTGGCACAATTTTCTGACCATTCTGAGTCAATTGATCTACTTGTCCTAGGTTGCTTGATGCACCAGTAGTAATTAACAAAACTACTCCAGCAATAATAATTAACACCAATGCAGCCAACTTACCGATCGTGGCTAAATTCATTACATACTTAACTACTTTTTGACCAAACAAGTTGATCACGGTAATAATTGCCATCAAGATCAAAAAGCCAATTGTGACATTTATTGCCTTATTGGGATTTCCGCCAAAAATTGAAATAGTTGACTTAATTACCCCAACAGCCATTACGCCCCAAGCTACACTGGCTGAGAAGTAACGCAGAACTCCCATATAAAAGCCAATTTTTTTACCAAAAGCGGCCTTGGAATAAGCATAGGCAGCACCAGATTTAGTGACATACTTTGAAGCTGCCGCAAACGAAATGGCCAGAATCGCTGCAAAAATTGCCGCAATTAAATATACAACTAAGGCTTTACTACCGGCTTGTTGTACTACACTACCAGGTGTTAAAAAAATACCCGAACCAATAATGGCATTAATTGCTAATAGTACAATTGACCAAAAGCCTAATTTATCTCCTGTTTTTTCATTCATCTATTTGCTTCCTTACTTTGCATTATCAACAACAAACTTAAATAAGTTATTCATAAACGCTACATCGGAATTACGGTGCAACATTTCAGGGTGCCACTGCACGGCAATGACATTACCTTTTTTATTTTCAAGTCCTTCAACCACACCATCAGGAGCTGTTGCCACTGCTTTTAAATCTGGTGCAACGTCTTTAATTAATTGATGGTGGAAAGAATTAACGCGAAATTCAGTTTTACCCAAAATTTCAGCCAATTTACTATCAGCTTCCACTTCCATACTATGAGTAGGCAAAGTTGGCGTATGACCTTGCATGTGTTTCAAAGTAAGTTCTTTTCTGTATGAAAGATCTTGGTAAAGCGTACCGCCATGAGCCACATTAATAATTTGAGCACCACGACAAATGCCGAGTACCGGAATACCATTTTCTTCTGCTAACTTTAACAAGCGCATATCAAAATGATCGCGTTCAGGCCAAGTAGCACCAATCTTTTGCATTGGTTCCTCACCATAAAAACGTGGATCAACATCATGACCGCCAGATAAGATCAAACCTTGAACATGATTAAGCTGTTCACGAATTACCTCATCATCTTCAGTAAACGGAATGATGTAAGGTACACCACCATTTTGCACTACAGAATCAACATAATCCTCATTCACATAACTACGATGATATCCTGGGAAAATTCCTCCATCGTCAATAATTACAGAACCTGAGATACCGATAATTGGTTTTGTCATTTATGCTCCTCCTTTTGCTTACTTTTTGTATGTAATATTATAGAGAAATTTATGCAAAAAGTACAATTAAAAATACTAATTGTAGCTTTATTTTTGATAATTCTACTTTTTTATAATTCTTGTTTAAAATTTTTGTGTATCTCTATGTATCTTCAAAATTCTTATTACATCAAAAAAACAGCAGGCCTTTCACCTACTGCTCAATTTTATTTATCTTTTCGATGTTTCACCACATAAACCAGCGCCGCAATAATCAATACTGCTGCACCAACTGTTACCGAAATTTGCGTCTCCGGATTGATAAACATGAAGACAACAATCACAACCAGCATAATCAGCGCAAAGTAATTTGAATATGGATAAAGTGGCAACTTAAATGGGTGGTTTTCCATCAAATGCAGATTCTTTCGTCTGAAGCGCAATTCTGCCAGCAAAATAACAAACCAAGCTACCATCCCTGGCAAAACAGATGAACTATAGACAATCACGAAGATATTAGCCAATGATTTATTCAAAAATTGGGCTAACACATTAAGCATGAAACCAATAAAGATCCCACTAGTAATTCCAATGATCGCATGACTAGGCACAATTCTCTTAGATACGTGACCAAAAGTCTTCGGTGCTTCACCTTCGTGTGCCAATTTATACAACATTCGACTTGATGAATAAATTCCTGAGTTTGCACCGGACAAAGCTGCAGTCAAAACTACAAAGTTAATTACTGAAGCTGCCGCGGTAATTCCCACCTTGGCAAAGGTCGTTACAAATGGGGAGCCAATGCTATCTAATTTATTCCATGGATAAATTGTGACAATCACAAAATTGCCCCAACATAAAAGATCAAAATCCGCCACAATACTGACTTCACGCTTTTAACAATGGCCTTATGCGGATCAGATACTTCACCAGCTGAAATCCCAATTAGCTCAATTCCTTCATAAGAACCAACAATAATGGCCATTGAGAAAAAGAAGCCCTTGAGACCACCAGTGAAGAAGCCGCCATGACTCCACAGGTTAGAAAAGCCTACTGGATGACCGCCATTACCAAAGCCAAATAGAATTACCGCAAAGCCAAGCAAAATCATTAAGATAATCGTTACAACCTTGATCATGGCAAACCAGAATTCCAAGGTTGCATAAGCTTTCGCACTAGCTAAGTTAGCCACCAGCAAAAATAAAATAATAATTACGCCGGCAGCCCAATCAGAGGTGCCTTTCCACCAAAAGCGCAAATACTCTGTTGTTGCCACCACCTCAGAAATTCCGACAACAATGTATTGAAACACGTTTGCCCATTCGGCTAAATATCCGGCAATTGGATGCACATGCTCTGAAGCATAGTCTGCAAAAGAACCAGTACCTGGATCAACATAAAGCATCTCACCTAATGCCCGCATTACGATATACAAAATAACCCCAACAAAAATATAAGCTAGCAGTACTGAAGGACCGGTCCACTTAATGGTTGAGCTAGCCCCCATGAATAGTCCAACACCAATTGCTCCTCCAAGTGAGATCATTTCCATCTGTCCGGCTGTCATCGACCGCTTTAATTCAGGTGCTTTCTTCGCCATTTCCAACTCCCTTTCTTTAGCATCTGTAAAAATTTCCTAGGAAATATATCTATTCTCATTTATCTTTAATCACTATACCTTATCATTTTTTCGAACAAAACTGTAGCTGATCGCTAAAAAGATTGCAAATAAAATCGAAATAATCAAAGCCAGCTGCGTTGATTTGATAAAGAATAATAAAATTAAAATACCAATGTAAAAGGCAAGCGTAAGCCAGCTAGTTACTGGGTAGCCCGGCATTTTAAAGCTGCCTAAATTCTGTTTATTCTGTTTGCGATAAACAATATGTGCTGCCATAATCATGATCCAAACAATCACAAAACAAATCGTTGAAACAGTTGAGACAACGGAGAATATTTCTGCTGGCATTAAATAGTTTAAGGCAACTACTACAAATAAAATTAATGAAGAGGTCATCAAAGCGTTCATTGGAATTGCTTTTTTGGTCAATTCACCTAGTCTTTTAGGTGCATGGCCGTTACGTGCTAATGAATAAAGTGATCGACTAGTTGAAAAGATTGCACTATTAGTCGCTGACATAGCTGCAGTCAAAACGACAAAATTTAAAATCCCTGCAGCCGCTGTAACACCGATGCCAGTAAAGACCTGGACAAAGGGACTTGAAGTAGTTGTAATGTGATTCCATGGATAAACAGACATAATTGCCAACATTGAGCCCACATAAAAAAGGCCGATTCTAACTGGCAAAGTGTTAATTGCCTTAGGAATATCCTTTTGCGGATTAGCTGTTTCACTAGCAGTTTGACCTACAATTTCTACCCCAACAAAGGCAAAAACAACCATTTGAAATGATAAAAGAAAGCCCCAAATCCCAGTTGGGAAAAAGCCACCATGATTAACTAAATTAGTTAGTGAAACATAACCGCCCTTTACATGCGTATGAAGTAACAACATTACAGCACCGGTAATGATTAAGACTACAATTGCAATCACCTTAATCATTGAGAACCAACTTTCCAGTTCACCAAATAATCCGACATTTACCATGTTAATCAACATCAATAAGATCACAATTACTAAAGGGCCAACCCATTGCGGTAGCCACGGAAACCAGTATCTTAAATAAATTCCTGTCGCAGTCAAATCAGCCATAGCTAAACTAAGCCAGCAAGCCCAGTACATCCAGCCCGCTACAAATTCGGCACGCTTACCTAAATATTTTTTGATTGATTCTAAAAATGAATGACTATCAGGATCGGCTAAAATAAGCTCTCCTAAAGCACGCATCATAAAAAAGGTGATAATCCCTACGATTAAGTACGACAAAATAATTGAAGGGCCAGCACTATGAATGGCTGAACCAGAACCTAAGAATAGGCCAGTACCAATGGCTCCCCCTATTGCAATCATTGTTACGTGACGACTCTTAAGCCCACGTTTTAATCTCGGCTTCTCATCCATAATTACTCGCACCTTCCTCAAAATAAAAAATGGAGCGGCATGTTTTTTAAATGAAACATGTTGCTCCATCAAGTTTGCTTTTTTTGAATTATATAGTCTTATGCCAATTCATGCAATTATTTTTTATCTAAAAAAGATATTCCCTTAGGAATATCTTCATTATTAGTAAACTTTAAATTGGTTCAACGGCCAGTAACGTACTTTAACTACGCCAACGATACTACTACGCTTAATGGTTCCGATATAACGGCTATCCTTAGAAACGCTCCGGTGATCACCCATTACGAAATATGTTCCTTTCGGAATGCGCCCAGTATCCTGCACATATTTAATCTGCGCTCTAGTAAAGTATTGCTGGTAAGTCCGCGCCCGCATCAGTGACTGCATAGTAAAATTCTGAGTCTCAGAATAAAATGTATCTGAGCCATTATCAATTAACTTCGTTCCTTGTTTCAACCAAGGTTGAGCAATCTTTTTATTATTAATGTAGATTTGATTATTTTTGCTGACGATTTTTTCACCAGGCAAACCAATAACACGCTTAATGTACAAAGCACCTGGTTCATCTGGGGCTTTAACAATGACCACTTCACCACGTTTGATTTGTGCATGACGTTCCGCAATCAATCGATCACCATTTTGAAAGGTTGGTTGCATTGATGGACCAGACACCGTATCGTTGCTCAAAACGAAGTGGAAGAGCAACATATAAACGCCAAATAAAATACCCCAGATAATTAAGATATCTAGGAAAAACTTACCCCATGATTCTTTTTCTTCTTTTTTTTCAGCCATAATTTTCTCCATTTTGTCTTTTTTCACAGTTTACAACTTTATGAAGAAATTGCCAAATCAATAGGAAGCTAGAGCAACTGGGCTACTTAATTAGTCAACTCTAAAATTTGCCCATATTTTTGCTTATACTCGTCACTTAAATTATGCTCAATGTCGATTACAGTACCTTTGAAATCAACAATTAACTGAAATATAGTCTGCATACTTTGATGATCTAATCCCGACAAGGCCTCATCTAATAATAAAATTGTCTTCTTTCTTAATAATGCACGAGCTAATTCAATTTTACGCTTTTCACCTCCAGAAAGATGGACTCCATTCTCACCTAATCTAGTATCCAGTCCTTCTGTTGAGGCAAATTTATCCAATTCAACCTTTCGTAAGATTGCAATCATGTCTTCATCAGAGAAATCTTCGCCTAATGTCAAATTAAAGCGCAAGCTTTTTGAAAAAATAAACGTATCTTGACTAATGATACCAGTTTGATGCTTCAACTCATTATCATTTAACTTAGAATTAACTAGAATTTCTCCTGAAAAGAGTGGTATTTCATTTAATAAAGTTTTGAAAATTGTTGACTTTCCCACACCAGATGGTCCCTCAATCATCACATGACTATTACCTTTAACAGCAAAATTAATATCTTTTATCAATGCATGATCATACCCAAAACTAGCGTGATCAAATTCAAGTAAAAGATCCTTAGATAGATTTTGATAAGTTAAATTATTAATTTGCTGCTGCTTAGATTTATCAATCTCTGCTTCCAAAAGTGGAGTGGACGAATTAATCTGATTCAAGAACTGAACAGAACTCAAAATAGGACTCGTTACCCTATCGGCTGCCAAATATAGCGAAATAAAGGCACCAACTGTGATTTGACCATTCATAATAAACAACACACTAACTAATAGGGCAATAATTGTTGAAATCACATAAGTGGTATTTGATAATAAACGTGAAGTTTCTTGATGCAAGTTCATTTTAAAATACGCATTTTCTTCTTGCTTAAGCGAATGTGTAATTAGCTTTTGCATCTTAGCTGTAACGCCATAATTATTAATCAGATGAAAACCTTTAACTCCTTCCGAAACTTCTAAGTTATACTTCTTATATTTAGCGGACCACTTCTTGGTTCCCTTTTCTAGCCATTTTTTAGTAAGCCTGGGAACAACCGTTGGTAAAAAACCACAAACAAGGTAAACCAATGCTACCCAAGAATTAATATAAAGAATATAGATTAAAGTGATCAATGCTTGCTCAAAGCAATAAATTACCATTACTACCGCATTGATAAACTGATTTTCAATTTGCTTTACATCTACATCTATAAAGGAAATTACTTTCGATTCATCGCGATTATCACTGGCAGTAATAAACTTATCATAAGCATCTGCACGCAATTTGGTATTAGCAACTTGAATAATTTTTAAATTAAAATATTGCCAAAACCAAAAAGCAATATTAGTAAATGTCATTGCCACAAAGAAAAGTGCAATAACTAACCAAACTCGATTAAATTGACGTTTTGTTAAAATATTCGTAAGAATTCCCATAACGGCGGGGGAAATAATGCCATCTAAGCCAGTAAAACCGCTAGCTATAACTAAGCCTAGCCACAAAGATGAGTGCCCTTTAAAAATATCTCGAAGATATATAAATTTTTGCTTCATAATTATTCCTCATTGAAGATCTTTTTTAATCATATTCAATACCGCTTCTTAAGTAGTTACTTACAAATCAAAATGAATTCCTTAAAAGAGCTTCTTTATTATCGTCTAAACAAAGATAATGAAGAATTAATTTTGTTTATAGTTTCCTTACCTGAGGTACTTAATCTGCCTAAAGTATCTCATAATTTTTCTGAACTTTTTCACCGAATTAAAAGCTTATAATTATCTTATTTTTTATATTTTTATAATACTCTTATTTTAATTTCAGATCAAACAACTTTGCAGAAATGCAAAACTAATTCAATTTCTGCACAAAAAGAGGATATTCCCTAGGAAATATCCTCTTTTTCTTTATTAACTATTAATTAATCTTCTTTTTTATCTTCGGCTTTAGTTTTGTCTTCCTTAATTTTTTCTTCAATCTTTGGAGAAATATCGAAGATTGCTTCACCGTTTAAGTACAAGTGCTTGTCATCTGCAGTGAATTCAAGCTTCTTAGTTTCAGGTTTTCTCAGGATCAACTTAGCAGCTGGAGTTTCAAGATTTTGTTCAACTACTCTTCTAAGTGGACGAGCCCCGAACTTCTTGTCGTAGCCCTTTTCTGCCAAGAATGCCTTAGCTTCGTCTGAAACTTCTACCGTTACACCCTTCTTAGCAAGAACATGAGACATATTCTTCAAGTAAATGTTGATGATCTTGCCCATGTCTTGTTCAGTAAGTGAGTTGAATGGAACGATTGCGTCCAACCGGTTCAAGAATTCAGGTCTGAAGTAGTTTTCAAGGGCTGAGATTAACTTGTCTTGGTCAACCTTGCCATCTTCAAGCAACTTGTCTGAGAAGCCGGCGTTTGAAGTCATAATCAAGATAGTATCCTTGAATGAAACAGTTCTACCTTGTGCGTCAGTCAAACGACCGTCATCCATAATTTGCAATAATGCGTTGAAGACTTGTGGGTTAGCTTTTTCAATCTCATCAAATAAAATCAATGAGTATGGTTGGTGACGAACCTTTTCAGTTAATTGACCACCTTCACCGTAGCCAACATAGCCAGGTGCTGAACCGATCAACTTGTTAACTGCCATTTCGTCTTGGTATTCACTCATGTCCAAACGGATTAAGTGTTCCTTGTTACCAAATAATTGAATTGCCAATTGTTTAGCAAGTTCAGTCTTACCAACACCAGTAGGTCCAGTGAGTAAGAATGAACCAGTAGGTCTGTCGCTGTCTTTGAAGATTTGCTTACGAGCAATAGCGTCAGTAATTACATCGATAGCTCTGTCTTGATCAATAACATTCTTCTTAAGTTTCTTAGCTAAGTCCAAGTTCTTTTGAGCTTCATCAGCGTGGAGTTCACTCATTGGGATCTTAGTCTTTTGTTCAATAATTGCGTAGATGTCTTTTTCAGTTACTTCTGGAGTATTCTTAGAATCTACATTCTTAAGTTGTTTCTCAAGTTCAGCAATCTTACTCTTAATTTCTGAAGCCTTGTCGTAATCCTCTGCCTTAGCAGCTTCAGTCTTCTTAGCTTCAAGAGCTGAGATTTGGTTCTTTAAGCTCTTTTCATCAGTTGGTTGTACAAGCAATGCCTTTTTAGCACCAGCTTCATCCATCAAGTCAATAGCCTTGTCTGGTAAGTAACGGCCTTGAATGTATCTTTCTGATAATTCAACAGCTAATTTAAGACTGTCGTCACTGTATTTTACGTGGTGGTAGTCTTCGTACTTCTTCTTCAAGCCTTCCAAAATCTTAACAGCAACCTTAGTTGTAGGTTCTGGAACCTGAACAGCTTGGAATCTACGTGATAAAGCTGGGTCTTTTTCAATTCTTTGGAATTCGCTAGTAGTAGTAGCACCAATTAATTTCAATTGGCCACTTGCCAAAGCTGGCTTCAAGATGTTAGCTGCATCCCCATTGTTGTTTTCTGAATCAGTGGAACCAGCACCAACGATGTTGTGAATTTCATCGATGAATAAAACAATGTTAGGATCGCTCTTGGCCTTATCGATAACCTTCTTTAATCTTTCTTCAAAGCTACCACGAAGACTTGAACCAGCAACCATGTCATTAATGTTTACTGAAATGATATGCATGTTAGCCATTTTAGCTGGTACATTGCCTGAAGCAATTCTTTCAGCTAAACCTTCTACAATAGAAGTCTTACCAACACCAGCAGGTCCGATTAAAACAGGATTATTCTTCTTACGTCTTGAAAGAATTTCAATTACGTTATCAATCTGTTCGTCACGGCCAATTACTGGGTCAAATTTATTGTTCTTAGCTTCCTCAACTAAGTCAACACCAATTGGCTTTTCATTGGGTTGTTGTGGGTTCTGTTGAATTGTTTGTGGTGCAGCACCCATGCTGCTGGAGTAATTAATTGGAATTGAACCTGAACTGCCTTTGCTATTTCTTCTGCTACCAAAGTCATCATTAAAGAATGAGCTATTCAATTCGTTAAATAAGTTATCAAAATCATTGTCAAAGTATGCCATATGTGCAACACTCCCTATCTCAAATTTACGTCTTTAGCACTCTAGCTTATCGAGTGCTAACTCATTACATTTAATAGTATAGCAGGTTATCCACAGATTGCAAGCTAAAAAATAAAAGTTTTACACATTTTCCTTTATTTTTGTGATTTTTATTTTAAAAAAACACTACAAATGCTGTAATATAAACATTTGTAGTGCTTCACAAATTATAAAGAATTTCTTAAGATGGGCAAAAATTGATGATTATTTTGCTTAAAACTGTTGAATTTTAAGGAAGTTTTCCACAGATAAGAATAAGTTTATTACCATAAACTATTTCTGCCTACCTCTATTATTGCCCTTTTGCTTGTCCAGTATTTTGCGGTTCGCTCAACTTTTTTCTCGGCTCAAGCAAATACTGTTTAATTACTTTGATTACCTGCTTATTCTGAGGTAAATCCGAGTGATCCGCTTCTACACCCGTTACTGTCATTGCAGTATAGCTCTTGACTTGATTCTGAAAAATATATTTTCCGGCTGCTACGCTAGCTTCTGGTACAATTCCATCAGACTCATAATTTTTTCCACCAGATAAGGAATAAACAATCAAGTTTTTCGGTAGTTTATCTTTGTTCTTGATAAAGTTTTCTAGCATTTGCGTTTTATGATTAATATTTTTTTCACCAAAATTATATGGCGTTCCTAGCGTCATCAGACGTTTGATTTTAATTTCATCAGAATAGTAACAGTAGTAATGTTCTAACCAATAGGTCCAGATCAAGCCACCGTTAGAATGCCCAAAGGCTTTAAAATTATTAAACTTATAGCTCTCTGATAAGGCATAAAAGGCTTGATCAAACCAGCTGGCTTGCTTCTTAATATTGCTATAACCATCGTGATTATTTTCAAAACCGACAATAATGAAAGGTTCGTTGTCGTTTTTATTGATTTTGCCTGAATATGATAGCGTTCCATTCGTTGAAACTTTAATTTTAAGCACGCTATGCTTAGTCGGTGTGTTCTGATTTAGCTGCTTCACTAATTGGTTAAAACGTTCAGTCGTTGCACTAGAACCTGGAATCATAATTACTGGTGACAAAAGCGATTTGCGTCTTTCAGCTCTAGCGTGGTTATCAGCCTTCATCCAAGAATAACCCGGAATAGCCAAAGCTACTAATAAGACTAAGACGATTGCCAACCATTTAAAATTAGGATTTTGAACTAAATTAATCATTTTTTTCTTCATAATCCTTTAGTCCCCTTTCAAGTCGCAAACCTAATTTCATAGTTGGAATAAACATTATTATATCCAAAATGAATAACAAAATAGAAAATACCAAGTTGCTCCAGTCACCATTGGAACCAAAGAAAGAGACCAAAATTCCTGGTGTCCCACTTAAAACGGGGTAAGCACAAGGTTGAATTAAATGGCAAAAAATTGCTCCAGCGGCTAGTAGAATATTAATAATTGGAATAATCACAATCGCCGGCAGTAACAATGGATTTAAAATAATCGGCATCCCGACCATCATGCCTCCAGTTGAGCCAAAAGCTGCTGGAAGCAGGTTAACCTTGGCAATATTTTCACTATCCTTATTTTTACTATAAATTAGGATAATTACAATCATCGCTAAAACAATACTCGCACCACCCATTTCTGCATAAGGATAAAACAAAGAACTACCCAAATACTTATATGGTACATTCCAAGCACTCCCATGTTTTAAGGCAAAATTTAAGTTAGCTGCTGCTGAAATACTATTAGAAGTAGTTGACAAAGAAGCTAGAGGATAACCTATTCCCATCCAGCTAAGTAAAAAGACTGGGATAGTCAGTAAAGCTATTAACAAAATATTATTTGATTCCTGTATTTGAGTAACTAGGCCTTTAAAAGTACTAGAATTCAAGAATTTGATTTGAAATTCATAAATTATAATCCCCAGAACTATCCCACAAAAAATTGCAAATATTGTCGGGATAAACGCATTCCAAGCTCTTTCCTTAATTCTAGCGGCATGTTCAAAATCGACTGGCTTGTGTTCCTTTCCTAGCCAATGAAAAATTTGCCCTACACCATAGCCAATTAACAAGGCCAGCAAGACAGCATTAATTTTTAAAACACTGGAAGAAAATGGTGAATGATCGCTGGCATTATTAGCTAAATTATTGGCATAAGCACAAAACATGATAACGATGACAGCCGTCATCCCGGCCATGGTTGAATCTTTACGGTATAAACGCGCAGTATAACGTGCCGCAAAATAAGCCGCATAAATACCAAATAAGCCGAAGGTTACCCGAACCATCCCCCGACTGACAAATGCTCCCGCATACCAAAAACGATCTGGCAAAGTGATATCAAAATTAAAAATATTGTAAATAAAACTATCGGGCGAAAAAACGGCATCTCTGAACAACTTAAAATATGCCCCAATTACCGCGATCGGCATCAGCATAACCAACGTTCGCTGAAAAATTCTAAAGATTGCCAATCTTCTTAGTTTAAGAAAGATATTTGTGATTCTGCTTACCATGGTATTTCCTTTACCTATTTATTATAAATATGATTGAATAAAGTTAATTAAAACAATTATTAATTATACATCTATACTAGAAAGCTGATTATGATGGCTTACATTAACTTAAAAAATAATACTAAAATTTACCAATCTGGTGACACAACCATCTATGCCAATAAGAACATTACTTTTTCTATCGATAAAGGCGAACTAGTCATTATTCTCGGCTCATCAGGAGCTGGAAAATCTACTTTGCTTAATATTTTAGGCGGAATGGAACCAAATACAAGTGGCGATGTAATTGTAGCGGGAAAAAATATTGCAAAATATAACGCTAAAGAATTAACTACCTATCGGCGCAACGACGTTGGCTTTGTTTTTCAATTTTATAATTTGATTTCCAACTTAACAGCAAAAGAAAACGTTGAATTAGCTGCTCAAATTGTCCCTGATGCGATGAGCGCCGATGATGCCTTGCAGTATGTTGACTAGGGCGGCGAGAAAACAATTTTCCCGCTCAACTATCAGGCGGTGAGCAGCAACGTGTGGCAATTGCCCGAGCCATCGCTAAAAAGCCAGCCTTACTTTTGTGCGATGAGCTCACCGGTGCCCTTGACTATAAAACAGGCAAACGAATCTTAAAAATTTTGCAAAATATGAGCCGGCAAAATGGCTCGACGGTCTTGATTGTAACTCATAACGCCGCTATTGCCCCAATTGCTGATAAGGTCATCCGTATTCACGATGGAAGTATTCAAAAAGTCCAGCATAATCTACATCCCGCTGACATCAGTACAATTGAATGGTAGGTGAGCGACATGCAAAAAACTATTCTATGGAAAGATGCTTGGCAAGCAATCATTCATTCACTTGGCCGTTATATCGCCATTATTCTATTAATTGCACTGGGGACTTTTGCTTTTACAGGCTTAAAAATGGCTGGTCCTGATATGCGAGCAACAGGAGCAAACTTTTTTGCTAAACATAACCTAGCTGACGTCACCGTCACTTCAAACTATGGCATTAATTCAACTGATCGCCTTACTATTCAGAATTTACCGGAAGTAAAAGAAGCTACCTTCGGCTATTTTCAAGATGTTAAAATCAAAAATCAGCCTGACACGCTCCGCGTCTTTTCTCAATCAGATAATCTTTCAAGTTATGAATTGATTAAAGGACATTTTCCTAAGAATAAAACAGAAGTTGCACTGTCATATTTATTGCAGAAAAAATATCACTTGGGACAAAACATTACTTTTAATAAACCTGGCATTTTAAAAAATAAGACTTACAAGATTGTTGGCTTCGTCAAAGCTAGTGAGTTCTTAGATAAAAATCAAATCGGTCAAACCAACATTGGCAGTGGCCATTTAACTGGAATTGCGGTTGCTAATCATAACGCCTTCGCCGCACCAGTTTATCAAATTGCCCGAATCATTTTCAAAAATACCGCCAATTTAAGTCCTTTTAGCATAGCTTACCGCAACCGTGTTTATAACGATCAAACCAAATTGCAAACTGCTTTAAACCAAAATCGAGCCGACAAATATGACAAATATCGGGCCATGTATCAAAAGCAATATCGGCAAGCTACAGCTAAACAATTACTTAAACGTGGCATCGTAGTTAACCCGGCGCAAATTAAAGTACCACAAAACAAGCTTAAAATTGCTTATCCTAATTACGTAATCAACAGCCGTGAAGAAAGTCAGGGTTATGCTTCTTATCGAGCAGATTCTGAACGAGTTGAAGTTTTGGCTAATGTCTTTCCTGTTTTCTTGTTTGCTGTAGCGGCTTTGGTCAGCTTAACTACAATGATGCGTTTTGTTGAAGAAGAACGGACTAATATTGGTACGCTAAAAGCACTAGGCTATGGTAATGGAGCAATTGCCATTAAGTTCTTGCTCTATAGCACCTCAGCTGCAATTTTAGGTGTTATTCTGGGGGCTAGCTTAGGTTACACCTTTTTGCCTAACTTAATCATCAAGGCCTATTTAGCTAGCTCAACCTTAGGAACTGATTACCAGCTGAATTTTGCTTGGGGACCACTATTAATTTCATTGACGATTGCACTACTTGCAACAACCGTCGTTTCAATGATTACTTTAGCTCAAACTCTGCGTGAACAGCCTTCAGCTTTACTTTTACCTAAACCACCTAAAAATGGTTCACGTATTTTACTAGAATATATTCCATTTTTATGGAAGCACATGAGCTTTTCAGCTAAAGTAACAGCCCGCAATATTTTCCGTTATAAGAGCAGAATGCTGATGACCATCTTAGGCGTTGCTGGTTGTACTGGATTACTAGTAATGGGATTTGGTATTCGTGATTCACTACACGGAATTGGCAATATTCAATATTCTGAAGTACAAAAAAATGATGTCATCGCTTTGAAAAATCGCCATGTTAACACGACTGAGCGACAAAAATTAAACAAAATTTTTACCAGCCATGATGTTACGCAAACTACTGCTGTACAATATCAACAATTGACTAAACACCTTGATAGCACTGGAGCAACTGAAAATGTAATGCTAATTGCGCCACAATCAACTAAAAACTTTAGCAAATCTATCAATTTGCAAGAACGTCAAAGCAAGAAAAAACTTGTTTTGTCAAATAATGGTGTAGTCATTTCAGAAAAATTAGCTACTATCTTGCACGCTCATAAAGGTTCAACAATTTCCTTAAAAAATGAACATGGGAAACTACTTAAGTTCAAAGTTAGTGGAATCTGCGAAATGTATCTCGGTCACTATATCTTTATGAGCCCAGCTGAATATGCCAAAGCAACTGGCAAAAAATTTACTACTAATGCTTATTTAGTAACCATGGCCAAACATTCCCCAGGAAATATCAGCCATATTAGTCAAAAAATGATCAAAACAGGCGCAATCAAAACAGTTGTCTCAACTTCATCAAATAGAAAATTGCTGAGCAGTTTCACTGGTAGTCTAAATGAAGTCATTCTAATCCTAATTTTAATTTCAGGGATGTTGGCCTTAGTAGTCATCTATAACTTAACTAATATCAATGTCGCTGAAAGAATTCGCGAATTATCGACCATCAAAGTGCTAGGATTTTACGATAATGAAACAACGATGTACATTTATCGCGAAACAATCATCTTATCGGCACTAGAAATTATCGTAGGCTTTGGCTTCGGTTGGTGGCTACACCACTTTATTATCACTAGTTTGCCACCAGATGTCGCGATGTTCGATCCGAATATGTACCCGTTGAACTTCGTCTTCTCTGCGCTAATTCCCGCTATTATCACCGCTATTTTAGCAATTGTTGTCCATCACAAGATCAAGCGAATCAACATGCTAGATGCCTTGTCCTCCATTGATTAAGCGCTGTTATGCTATAATAATCACTATAGAAAAGGGTGGAAAAAACATGCCAAGAAAGCACTTTGAATTAAACAGTGATGTTAATAAATTAATCGAAAAATATGATGAAATTAATAATGTTGATTTCAATAAGTTAGTTAACAAGGCCTTGAGATTCTACCTTGTTAATCAAATGAACTACAAAGATGTTCAAGACGCCCTGAATAAAGCTGATAACGAAGCTTCTAAGTATATTGATGAAGCAATGCGTTCCAGCATGGGTGATATTAATCGAAATTATTAGAACATAACTAATCATGGAAAAAGCCATCTGTTTTGACAGCAGGTGGCTTTTAGTATTCATTACAAGATAATTTATTATAAAAACAACTAATTGATAATTTCTTTACTCAAAATGCTTATACCGATAATATCGATAACCTATCTTTTTACCAAAAATCGTCTCCGAAGTTTTCATCCAATTAGCAATCAAAACATAAATACCAAGGAAGACTAAACCGAAGATTGCTAAATAACCAAAACTACCAACACGGCCTAAGTCGTTGAAACGATAACCAAATAAAATTTGGTAAACAAAGAGCAGGATAATGTAAATCTCGTTTGAAACAATGATCGGCAACAAACTCCCCATCTTAACGCCATATGTCTTATTAAGCTTGTGATAACTGAGCCAAATTACCAGTAAGAACGAAATATCAGTTGAAAGAATTGCACCATCCGCATTCATGAACATAGTCATCGGTACTTGCAGAATTATTTTTACTAAGACACCTTCAACCATATAGATCACAGCCAGTTTGTTCATGTTCAAAGCTAAAAGCAGTGTTAATGAATTCATCACCAAACCAGCAAACAAACTTTGAACAATATTTTCAACCAAATAATACGCACCTAAACTATCGTGTGAGAACAAGACCGTATAAATTGGAGAAGCCGCAAAAGCACCAAGTGCAACAACCGGAAGCAAGACAAATAATAGTAGTCTATAGTGCTCTAAAAGCAGCTGTCTAATGCTTTCTTGACTATCATTAGCCTTATACTTAAGCCCTGCTAAAAGCGGCAGACTAGTCTCAGAAACGGCTGTCGCAAGTGAAATAATCACCGTGGTAATCTTGCTTGGATTAGCCGAGAAAATTGTGTACAAGTAACTAACATAGCTTTTACTCATATGACTGAAGCTAATCAGGATTTGTTTAAACAAAAGTTGATCAACTAATTGCGTAACAGTAATGAACGATCCCAGCAAAACAAACGGAATTGAGGCATACCATAAGTTAAGCAAACTACGAGAAACATTATTAAGTGCTCTGGGCTCGCTATTTTCAATTAATTCTCGGTAATGTCCCCACTGCTTGCGCATATATGCAAAAAGATACAGGTAACTAGCTATAGCACCAACACAGGCGCCAAACACACTGAAATAAACCGCCGTTACGTAATCATGATGGAAGACTTCAATAATCAACAAAGTAGCCAGCAAAATAAACAAAATTCGAGCAAATTGTTCCCATAATTGGGAAATCCCATATGGCTTCATATCATTATTTCCCTGAAACCAGCCTCGAACCATACTCATTGATGGCAGAATTACTACGGCTGGCACTAATACTCGAATAGAAATTGTTGCACTAGCCACTGAATCCACTGGACTATTTTTGGCAATCATTGGTGCCGTCACATAAAGCAAAATACCACACGCTATTCCCATGACCAGCATAATAGCGAAGCCTAATTTGGTAATGTACAAACTGTCTTTATATCTATTTTGCGAATTTAATTGCGATACTTCCCGGGCAATAACTGAAGGAAGTCCTGCCGTCCCAATTGATAAAAACAGCGCATACGGCGTATATGACGAATTGAACAGCGCCTGTGCGTTTAATTGGTTGTGGTAGCTTCCCAGCATAATTAGCCAGGGAATCAAATAAACAACCCCGAGAATTCTAGATACAATGCTACCAAACGATAGCCAAAATGAACCGGATAGGATTTTTTTATTCAATAGAATAGCCTCAAATCTACGTTAGTTTCTCATTGTGCCTTCTTATTATACGTGGATTTTATAACTTTGTGGGAAATATGTACCAACTAGTTACCCTTTTTTAACAAATTTTTCAGCTCTAATAATACAAATCAGTTACATTATTTACTATATTGTTACCCAGCCTTTAATTTTACGTTAGACCCCTTGACCTAACCTTCTTTAATTATTATCCTTAAAATGTTTCTGTTAAAGGTCATAATTAGACAAAAATAATAATGTATTAAGAATATTCATCGGGGGAATTAAGTTGTCATTCAAGAAAAAGATTATCACTAAATTAGCTTATGTTGCTATGCTTTCAACTACTGGCGTTGCCGCAGCTGCAATCGTGCAACCACAAGCACATGTCCAAGCTTCTACCACTTCAGTTGCTGCTCGCTCACTCGGAATCGATGTTGCTAGTTACCAAAGTGCTGATCTTTCAGCTCACGCTAAAAGCGGTGCTAAGTTTGCTGTTGTTAAAGTAAGTGAAGGTACCAGCTACAGAAATCCTAAGGCTAGTGCTCAAATCGCTAGTGCCCGCGCTAAGAATATGATGCCAATGGGCTACCACTTTGCTACATTTTCTGCTAATAGCGCTGCTGCTAAAAATGAAGCCAACTACGCAATCGCATCAGCTAAGGCTGTTGGTCTTGGTGCTGGCTCATACCTTGCATGTGACTATGAGTCAGGTGACGGCAACAATATCTATGGTGGTAAGAATCCTACTGCTAATGCAATTAATGCCTTCATGAGCAAGGTTAAAGCTGCTGGTTACAAGCCACTTCTTTACGCTAGTTCATCAGTTTTAAGAAACAACATTAACACTAACTCTGTTGTTAACAAATTCCCTAACTCATTATGGGTTGCTGCATACGCTGTTTCAGGTCGAGTAGACAATCCTAACTTTGACTACTTCCCATCAATGAAGGGTGTTTCAATTTGGCAATTTACTGACAACTGGCGTGGTCTTAACGTTGACGGTAACATTAACGTTTTACCTCTTACTTCATCAGGTAGCGCTGTTTCTCAAGCACCTAAGAAGGCTCGCGTATTAAAGAAGAAGGCTCATGTATACAACAAGGCTGGTCACCGTACAGGCAAGACTATTAAGAAGGGCACTTCTATCACTACCCATGGCAAGAAGAAAACTATCAATGGTAAGAAATACTACAAGATTGCCAAGAATCAATACATTAGATCAGCTAACCTTTACTAAAAAGGCAAAATAAGTCATCAAAAAATGCACCAGGTAGAAATTACCTGATGCATTTTATTTTATCCAATTTTTTACTTGGCGAATTGTTCACCAGCTAAGTTACGGTAGAAGTTAGCCTTAGCTTGACGGTAATATGGGTTAACCCACAATAAACCGATCCCGCAGGAAATAATACCAAGTAGCCACCAACCGATGAAACTTAAATCAAAAATAAACAAGTCCATCTTATGGCCATCCATCAACTTACGGCTGGCACTGATAGCTTCTGTGGCAGCAGTCGGCTCATGACCACTATCTAGCATGTCACGCAAGATATATGGTGTCATTGCATATGAATAAGCCTTGATCAGCCCTGGAATAATCAGTAACCAAGTCCACAAAATAAGAAAAATTTCATACAAAATATAAGTTAAAAAGTTACTCTTAAAGTTTCTGGTAAATGGACTAAAGATACCTGAAAGAACATTTTCCTTAGTACCACTATCTCTAAAATGCAAGATAGTATAAATTACGCCCCATGTGATTAAACCAATTGCAACTGAGACTACCAAAGTAATCAGCCATGCAAAAGGATTAACTCTTACTTTGTCTAGGTACATCAATTCAGCATTGTTACCGAAGCGGCGGACAATACCGTACACGATATCTTCGCCCTTTTCAAAAAAGTTTTCGATATCGGTCAAAATATAAACGATTAGCCAGCCAACAAATGACAGCAAAACTGCCCAGCCCCAGTTACCACGTAACTGATCTCTAGCTTGTTCCTTTAATTCTTTTCTTGTAGTAGCCATTTTTGCTCCTCCTCACTTTTCTAATCATGAATATTGTCACCTAAAAGTGAAATAGAATCAATTAAAAATGTATCAAAAAAGCCTAATTCCACCAACATCGGAACTAGGCTCACACAGTGTTGACCGCCACTCTGACCACATATAGAAGATAACATTTTCGCTACCGGAGAAAATGACTACTAATAGCGACGGTACATGATAGATTTTAGCATTCAACTACCTAAAAAACAAGCAAAAAGACGGGTTGAATTAGCGGAATGGATACCAAAATTTACGGATAAAAAAGACGAGGTCTAAACCTCGTCTTCTTCATTACTAAAATTCAAGCATCATCGTCATTGCACGATTGATCTTCTTTTTAATCTTTTTAAACTCACCAGAAGCAGTATGATTATCCTGCAAAATGATCATGTTCTTGCCATCTTTAGTTGCCCGCATAAAGGTATAATACCCTTCACCAGCACCATTAGCAGCTTTATAATGCTTTAAATTATAAAGTCCACCATTGTAATAGCTAGGAGCCTGACCCTTGAACAGAACTTTTCTACTCTTGTTAGTCAAAATCTTACCAGCAAGAATATACTGCATGGTCTTAGCTAAATCTGCGTTAGACATTACGATTGAACCAGCACCCAGCTCATTGTGAGCATCCTTAACGGCTTTAGCATGGTTCACTTTGACATATTCACCCTCACGCATTTCATAGCCTGGTACCCAATGACTAGCCAATAACTTAGCCTTGTCTGACCACAAGAATTCACTATGGGTTAGCTTCAGTGGCTTGATATATGTGTCATGGAACAATTGCTCGTATGACTTTTTCTCAAGCTTGGACAAGATTCCACAAAGGAAAATATAGTTTACTGAAGTATAGTGCCACTTACCTAATTTGCTAGCATCAAACACAGTATATTGTGCATCATGCTTGATGTTCGCTTCATCAGAGATAAACTCAGGCGTACCTAGTTGCTGATCCGTTTGCAAATCAAGACCTGACGTCATATTAATTAAGTTACTAATCTTAACAGAATCAGCGCCTTCTACATTAGGATAGAATTTAGCAAGCTTATCACTTAACTTTAACTTTCCCTTTTCAACCTCGTGCATTACCATTGCAGCCGTCATCGACTTTTGAACCGAATTAATCAAATAGCTAGTGTCAGGTTTATTGTCTGTCGCATAGTTAAGCAAAACTTTACCATGATTTATTACCAAAACTGAGCCTTTAACGCCCACATGGTCAATAGCCTGGCGCACTACTCCGCTTTTAAACGGTCTTTATTGCTTAAATCAACTCGCTTAACGTTATCCTTGTTTTGCCACTTCTTGGAGTAGAAGTAGTTAGACATATCATAGTCATAACGCTTATTAGGTTCCTTCATGAATGGACGAACAGCTTGATCAACTGCTACCCATCCTTTCCAGCCGAGGTGAATAGTATCTTGCATGAAGTACTTCTCATTGCCACGTCTTGATAGATCGGCAATATTTTCAAAGCCTTGGCTAGTCAATTGGTGTTCCATCTTAGCAACAGATTCTTGGTACATCTTGCTGGATAAACCAGTGTACTTCATCCACTTACCATTAATTGGTGGGATGATAAATAGCACATTAGTGTGTTGCTTAGCAAACTGCTCCAACATCAATTGGAAATCACCATATTCTACTGAATGTACATAGTCAAAATCACGCTGACTACCCTTCAAGCGTTTCAATACCTTCTTTGGTAAACGTGTTCTAAAGAAGGTATTATCAATACCTAAGTTGTTTGAGTTAGTGTGTATAGCAGCTTGCTCTGCTGCAACCTTATTCAAAGCAGCTACAGAATACTTGTTAGGTAAAACCTTAGCTCTCTTTTGGATCTTCTCAACTCGGTCGCGCAATTGGAATGAACTGAAGAAGTTATCTTCGTTAACCAATATCCGACGGCGATTTTCAAGATAAAATCTTTCAAAGCTAGTTAGCTTCTTACCTTGAGCAATTTGCTTAAGGCTATTCTTGATCTCGCCCTTTACGTTTGGCATTTCAAGCAAACGCTTAGCAGCGTAACGATCAGTCTTATTATTCTTAGCACTTAACAAGAAATTACATGCTTGAAGTGGTGAATAATACAAAGCAAAGGCATTAGGATCTTGACCCTTTTTGGTAAACCATTGTGGTGAAATAATCACAACAGCCTTTTTATTCTTAAGTTGCTTAGCTGTGCCTTGCATCCCTAAGAACTGAGCCAAAGATTGACTACCTGGTCCGCCTAATAAGAATGGACGATAGTTTCGATGGTACTTTTCCGCAATTACACTAGGGTGCAATGGATCAAATCTTGATAATTCACTTGAACCATAGAAAGGTACATAGCCGTCATCAAAAGCTTCTTGCTTCATTGAACTGCCCTTAAAGACAGTAGTATTTTGTGAAGCAGCAGCTTCATAGATTGTTTGCTTAGAAAAAGTTCTTTCCCAGGGAATAAGGAATACAACTAATAAAAGGATAAAAGCGCAAATAACTGGGCCAAAAATTTGCCACAGCCGGCGTTTATTACTCATTTTCTAAGCTTTCCACCTTTGCAACAATCTTATTTGGAGTATCCCATTCAGCACGCTTGAATTCTGAAACGGGAACATCAATATCAAACTTTTCTTGTAAGCTCAAAAGCATTTGTACACTTGCCATTGAGTCCATCAAACCATTGTCAAAGATGTTTTCATCCATTTGATCTGATAAATCTTCACCAGTTAAATCGTTTAAAATGTCTAATACGCCTTGTTTAGTGTCCATAATTAATACCTCTATTCAACACAAATACTTAATTAATATCATTCCATATTATATAAGCTTATTTCCAACCGAACCATAGTTGACTAAGAAATCCTGAGAAAATCAAGAAACTGAAGCAAACTACGTTAAAGGTTAAGAAAATGGCGAACCATTCAGTAAACTTGTTAGATGGAATTTGCTTCTTATGCTTTCCCTTAAATCTAAGCCACATATCGTTGATACAAATAGCTGAAGCGTGGAAGATACCATAAACAATATAATACCACGTTAAGCCGTGCCAGAAACCCTGGATTAAGAACAACAGGAAGTAAGAAACTTGTGACAATCTAATTCGATTCTTAAACAATTTTTTCTTCATTGCAAAGAAAGAGAATCGCATATAGATGTAGTCACGGAACCAGAATGACAAAGTCATATGCCAACGATTCCAGAAATCTTTAATGTTCTTAGAAATAAATGGCTTATTGAAGTTCATTGGGGTATGAATACCCATGAAGTATGAAATTGATACGGCAAATAATGAATAACCTGCAAAGTCAAAGAACAAGTACATGCTGTAACAATACATGTAAGCAAGTACCCACCATGAAAGCTTCAAACCACCATTTGCATTCCCAACGACTAAAGCAGCGGCACTGATCTTTGGTAACCAATAAGTACCAAAGAACCAGCCAATAATGAATTTATATAAAAAGCCTTGGAACAAGTATCTAACCGCATATTGCAGATCAGTAATATATGCATCACGTGTAGGTACTTTACCATAATCTTTCTTAAATCTACGGTAACGATCAATAGGACCTGAAGAAATAGTTGGAAAGAAGAGCAAGAACCTTGCATAAGTAATCGGATCTACCTTCTTAATTGCCCCATCGCGCATTTCCATAATAACTTGCACGGTCTTAAAGGTTACATATGAAATACCTAAGAAACCAATGACAAATCCGATTGAATTATCAGGGAACGCGGTTAAATATTTAACTGCAGCTAACGGGATAATTGCCAAAATCACAGCCAAACTAAAGATCCAAGTCTTATTCTTACCGTGATGACGATAATACTGATAAGCAAAGGTTAAGGCAAATTCATAAACCAGCCAGATTAATAAGTTAACCCCTTGCTCCCAGTGATCACCATCAAAAATCAAGAACAAGAAAACAATTGAAAAAATTGCTTCATATGTCTTGAGTCGATGACCGTAATATAGCCCAACGATAATCGGAATTAAAGCAATCATCAGATAGACAAAGTATTGCGGATTTGAGTAAGGCTGTAAGTTAATGAAATTAAAATTCACTACTTATTAACCTCCTTAATTACCGCCTTAATATCTACCTTACCGTTTTGTGAAATAGGTAATGCATCTTGGTAGATGTAACGCTGTGGAATCATGTAAGGCATTATATTCTTAGCTAGATCCTCACGAATCATCTTAGTTAAAGCAGCGTCAGAATATTGACGACGAACGCCTTCTTTTAATTCGATTTCGGCAACGATCTGCTTAACGGTATGATCCTTATTGTACTTAGGAGCCGCAACGCCATAACGGACAAACTTGTTCTTAGTTAAGTAGAAATTGATTTCTTCAAGCTCGATTCTGTAGCCGTTGAACTTGATTTGGAAGTCAATTCGACCGCGGTAAAATAGCATATCGCCATCAAAGAAACCAGCATCCCCACTCCGGTAGCTACGATACTCAGCACCATCTTCATGGAAAAAGGCAGCTTCCGTTTTTTCAGGATTGTTCATATATCCTTTAGAAACACTAGGACCACTAATGATAATTTCACCTTCACCAGGCTTATCACCCTTAGAAGTATCAATTGTAATCTTAGTGTCTTCTTTAACCTTACCGATTGGCAAACGGTCATACTTTTTAAGAACTTCATCAGTAATTTCAACTTGAGTAACAGCAACTGTTGTTTCAGTTGGACCATAGGTGTTGAAAATATGACTATCTGGGAACTTCTTCTTAAGCATCTCAGCTTCACTGTGTGGCAATTCTTCACCACAGAACAAGAAATGACTTAAGTCTGGATGGTGTTCTGCATCAAAAGTCTTGTCCAAGAAGCACATCTGTGCAAATGACGGAGTTGATACCCAAACGTTAAATTGCATCTTCGGTAAAGTTTGGAACAACTTACCGAAGTTTTGGGTAACATCATGTGGTAAAACTACTAACTTACCAGCAGAAACAAGTGCTGGGTAAAGACTCATTACTGATAAATCAAATGAGTAAGGTGCTTGTGCCAAGAAACTTGGATGTTCTGGCAAATTGAAGTCTGACAATTCCCAGTTAACAAAACTAAGTAAATTATCATGACTAATTTGTACACCCTTAGGCTTACCAGTAGTACCTGAGGTAAAGATAATGTAGTAGTTGTCATCACCTTCAACGAAGTCTTTTTCATTGACTTCAAAGTCGCCGTCTTCAACTTCGCTTGCCTTAAGTACCTTAACCTCAGTTAAATCGACCTCTGGTAATGGATCAATTTCCAAAACTAGTGGTGATTTGGAAACGTCTTGAATCATCGTTAAACGTTCCGCATTAGAGTAACTAGCGATCGGAATATAAGCGTGACCTGATTTTACACAACCTAAAAAACTAGCAATCATTTCAAAAGTTTGTCCACCCCAAATCATAATTGGAGCATCTTTTGGAATGTCTAAGCTGGCAATCTTATGTGCCCATGCATTAGAACGTTGCTTAAGGTCACCATATGTATTAGTTTCACCGAGATAGTCGTAAACAACACGATCTGGTTCGTTTGCGGCGATCTCATCAATTTTCTTAATAACATCTTGAATCATGTGACAGCACCTACCTTAAAATTCGTTATAAATGAAGTGAACAGATGTAAGTCCACTATATTCATATAAATAGATAAGAGCCATCAGGATTCCGAAATAAATAATTGTTTTCAAAACAAACATACCAATACGTTTGCCTCGAGAATCAACCTTCGTCTTTTTATTCATTTTTTCTCCCTTAGGTAATCTTACTTTTGTCTTTGCCCTATATTACTACAAATAGTGGCAACAAATGCACTAACAGCTTATATTTTAACAAATTTAAACTTTTTCTTAAATCTTCAGTTATTTGTTTCAAATTGCGAATGCGTTTTCTTTACTGTTGTCTCTTGCAATCCCGATAAGCAAAAAATAATGGAATAAAGATAATAATTGCCACAAAAATTAATGCAAAAATCATCAAACGCATTACATTTTGTGGTTTAGCCCACATCTCACTTTTCGCGGTTGCCAACAAAAATGCCGCAAATAATGCAATGATAACCACTTCGCCTAAACAAAAGACTAAATGCGTGCTTTGCCACAAATACAAATACGTTGTTGCTGGAAATAAGCAAAACCAGCCTGAAAAACGTAAAAGAAAAATCTCTCTTTTCCGGTAGTCAATCTTCATTTTTCTTTATTTGTTCCTTTCTTGATTAGTTACCAAACAATGCATTTATATTCATCGATAAAATACGGTCCATAACGACGATCTCTGGTCTAGCATAGATCTTTGACCCAGATTCAAATACACAAAGCAGTTGACCTTTATAAGCAGTAATTTGTTCTAAATACGGTGGCATGGTAATCACCAACTCCGCATTTTTTTCGTCCAGAGCATTCAAAGCTGAGGTGGGAAAAACATAAAGCTTTGAATCACCACTACCATAAGATTGACTCAAAAAGATCTTATTTTGATAAATAGCAATCCCCTGAATTTGCTTATCCATTGACGTTTCACCAGTTGGATCGGACCAGCGTAGCGTTCCTGTAACGGATTTAACTTCATTATTAGTAATCGAGCCGCGATTTTTACCGCTACGTGCAATTGTATAAGCTGCAACCTTGCCGCGACCATACATGTTAAAGAAGCCTACGAACAGTTGACCATCATAATAGGTTACAGTTGAGGCTTTTTCAACCGCTGGAATCGCAATTTGATACTTATATTTAATCGGTATTTGGCTACCGGCTTTGTAAGACTTTAATTCCGCCATCGAAAAAGCAGCTAGCGCCGATGACTTTCCCATTGATCCAGTTACCCAAATATTTTTAGCAACCGGATCATAAGCAATGCCACCTAAGTGCGGCCGCCCTGCTACTTGAATTGTCTTGAGATATTTACCCGTCTTTTTGTCCAAAACATAGACGACTGAAGCATGTTCGTGTTCCCCATCATAGGCGGTTAACAAAATATACTTACCAGCTATAGTAATCCCTTGCGGTGTCATCGCAGTAGCTGTATTTACCTTTTTAGTTTTAAAATCATAGCTTTTGGTCGCCAGCAGTCCTGGTAAAACAAAGTCTTTTCCATCCCACGTGCGTGGTGGAACGTAGTTAGATACCTTATTAATAAAGGAATATTTTTCACGCAATGCCTTTTGATAATTAGAGAAATTATGCCAAGCAGGACTAGTATTTGTCCCATCTTTAGCAAGTTTTTCCTTTGGCCGTTGCCGAATCATCTCCTGCTTCTGCCACCATTGGTAACCGAAATAGCCTCCTGTTCCAACTCCTGCTAAAAGAAGAAGCACTAAAAAGAAGCGCAAGATTCTTTTACCAAACTTCTTCAAAAGATTACTCCTTTCTCATTTTTGTTTTGCTATGCACCTAATTATAGCGAAAAATAATTATTTTTTTGCTTTTAGCCCTTTGCTATAAGCAATTTTTACTAAAAAGATAATTTTTTTGCAAATAAAGCACATTCGTCACACTTTTTTCACAATTTAAGGTTATACTATTAAGTGTAGTAAGGAGAAAAGATTTCTTACTACAACTCAACTTTTTTGTTTTTCATTCATACTCCTCCAAGTAAATAATGAAAATAAAAAGAATTGACTTACTCCAATTAGTCAATTTCATATCTATCCCTTTCGGCTCACGTGCGTTGCGTGAGCTTTTCTTATGCCTTAACTTCTTCTCAAACAAATCTTTACCTTTTCATAATAAATTGAACACTTTTACTTCACATTTACCCAGTATTATATAAACCGTAGCAAGATGGTAGAAACTTGCTACAATACTCCCACTTTTTTATTTCATTCATTCTTACTCCTCCAAAGTAGATGAAACTAATAAGGTCCGCAAAAACTTGCGGGCCTTTTCCTTTTTCAGCACTTTTTTCTGTATAATTAAGGTAGAAATGAGGTGCCGCTATGTTTTCACCATCAATCAAACATTTAATAGAAGAAAAATCTGGTTCATTTTTAATCCCTGCTAGCCGAATTGCCTTTGTCCAAGCAGACAATCCTCTTTATCATGCCTTTTTGATTTTGACTAAGGTTAAATATTCAAAAATTCCAGTTTTAGACAAAGAAAAACGAGTCGTTGGCCTGCTTAGTTTGGCAATGATTACGGACAAGATGCTGACGACTGATGAGATTTCCACTGCCCCTTTGGATAAATTAAAGGTCGAAGATGTAATGCAAACTAAGTTTGATAAAATAAACTTCGTTGAAACTACCCTAGAAACGCAACTGCATCTGTTAATCAATAATGCTTTCTTGCCCGTTGTTGATGATCGCGGCGTGTTTCAGGGACTACTTACTAGACGCGAATGGATTAAGGCATTTAACTATGTAGTTCACACTTATGACAAACACTACGAAACAAAACGAATAAAATAACCTCCAAGCAGCCTTTAAGGCTGCTTTTTTTAACTCCAACATTTATTGAGCAAAAATGTGTCCAGACCAATAAAGAATGTTAGAATTAAGCGGTAGACAGATATGTTTGTATTTTTGGGAGGGCAATTATGAAAAATTTAAAACGTCAATGGAAGTTTATTGTCGTTTTGATTGCTGGTGCAGTTGGATTAATTAGCCAATTTGCATTGCATTCAAAGAGCCTCTTCTCAATCGGGAATCTTCAATTTCCAGTTCATGCCATCATTATTGATATCATTGGTATCTTGATGGCAATTTCTTTACTATTGGAAATTTTCCACGATTGGAAGACAGGCCGTTACGGCGTAGACATCCTGGCTGTTATCGCTGTTGTTTCTACCATATTGATTGGTGATGTATGGGCTGAATGGATGATTTTGGTAATGATGACCGGTGGTGAAACGCTGGAAGATTACGCAACTGGTCAAGCCAACAAGGAATTACGTGCATTGCTTGATAAAACGCCACGTATCGCCAACAAGTTAGTTGACGGGAAGATCACCGAAGTTAAGGTTGATGACCTGCAGGTCGGTGATACTGTTTTGATCAAGCCAGGTCAACAAGTTCCTGTCGATGGTCAAATCGTTAAGGGCACTTCAAGCTTCGACCAATCTTCATTAACTGGTGAATCAGTTCCTGTGACCAAGAACCCTGGCGACGACTTAATGTCCGGTTCAGTGAACGGTGATGTAGCGGTAGAGATGAAGGTAACTAAGGCTGCTAAGGACTCAGAATATCAGTCTATTGTTGCGTTAGTTAAGTCTTCACAAGCTCAACCTGCTAAGTTCGTTAAGATGGCTGACCGTTACGCCATTCCGTTTACCGTTATATCTTTGATTATTGGTGGTGTCGCTTGGGCTGTGTCTGGGGATGCAACTCGCTTTGCGGAAGTTATGGTTGTTGCTTCTCCATGTCCACTGTTGATCGCTGCTCCTGTTGCTTTGGTATCAGGGATGAGTTCAATGTCAGCTCACCATATTATTGTTAAGTCTGGTCCAACCCTAGAGAAGTTGGCTCGCGCTAAGACCTTTGCTTTTGATAAGACTGGTACTTTGACTGAAAACCAATTGATCGTTGACCAAGTCGTTACTGATGACAAATCATTTGATCAAAAAGAATTGCAAAGCTTAGCTGCCAGTGTTGAACAACAGTCAAGTCACGTTATCGCTAGTTCTCTAGTTAAGGCTACTGACAAGGATTTAATTCATCCCGTAACTAACCTTAAGGAAACTACCGCTCAAGGTGTTGAAGGTGATGTTGATGGCAAACACGTTAAAGTTGGTAAGTTATCCTTTGTTGCGCCAGGTCATGAAAAATTAAACGTCACTTCAACTGCTGTTTACGTTTCAGTTGACGGTAAGTTTGCTGGCTACATCACTTTGAAAGATAAGATGCGTCCAGAGAGTCCTAAGACTATTGAACGTCTTCGTCGTCAAGGTGCAGAAGATATCATGATGCTTACCGGTGACCACAAGCAAGTTGCTGAAAAAGTTGCTAAAGAAGCTGGTATTACTGATGTTCGCTCAGAACTTTTGCCATCACAAAAAATTCAAGCTATCAAAGATGTACCTAAGGATCTTCGTCCTGTCGTTATGACTGGTGATGGTGTTAACGACGCGCCTAGTTTAACTGCCGCAGATGTTGGTATTGCCATGGGGGCTAAAGGTGCTACTGCTGCCAGTGAAAGTGCCGATGCTGTTATCATGGTTAACGATATTTCTAAAGTTAACGATGCAGTCGCTATTTCTAAACACACAATGAAGGTTGCTAATATCGATGTTTTAACTGCAATTGGTGTCGTTATTATCATTGAATTGATTGCCTTCACTGGTGTTATCCCAGCCTTCTGGGGCGCTATTTTGCAAGAAGTAGTCGACATGATTACGATCAGCTTAGGTTTACTTGCTAAGACTAAGCCAAGTGATAAGCAATTTGGTTTGGAAGAAAAATAAATTAGATATTAATAAGATGTAAAGAAGCTCCAGAATCGATTTGGTTCTGGAGCCTTTTTTCATAAATAATTATGCGTAGCACTGCACTAGTTCAATTTGCATCTAAGTTAAAAAACTATTAAAATTATACTCAACTAAATAATTTTTAGTGGTTGGGTTTTTATCACAATAAAAACTTTCAAGATTCGCTTCTTTGGGTCAGGAAGCACTTGAAAGTTTTTTGTTTTTTTACAGAAGGGGAAAATATGCATTTTTTAGGACAACTTATCTTAATCCTCTTAACTACAGTTTTGCTGGGGCAATTATTCGCCCGCTTCAATATGCCTGCAGTTATTGGACAACTATTATCAGGAATTTTACTGGGACCAGCTATCTTAAATTGGGTTAAGCCAAATGATATCATCAGTCTATTCTCCGAGTTCGGGGTTATTCTGCTGATGTTCTTAGCTGGGCTTGAGAGCGATCTAGATTTATTAAAAAAATACTTCAAGCTAAGCTTTACTGTCGCCACAGTCGGCGTTATCCTCCCCGTTGTTTTCATGGGCTTAGCCAGTTACTTCTTTGGCATGCGCCCTCTTGAAGCACTCTTTATCGGGATTGTCTTTGCAGCAACTAGCGTTTCTATCTCCGTTGTGGTGCTGCAAGAAGCACACCAACTGCACACCCGTGCCGGCACAGCCATTTTAGGTGCTGCCGTAGTTGACGATATCTTAGCCGTGGTTGTTCTGAGTCTATTCACTACATTCAGTCATGAAGGTGGCAAGAGCGGCTTAACTAATAACTTTTTGCTTAATATCTTGATTGAAGTAGTTTACTTCGTAGTTGTTTGGCTGATTTTTAAATTTGTTGCGCCATACTTTATGAAAGCTTCTGAAAAAATCGACGTTGACTATTCCGTCGTTATCGGTTCATTGGTTTTAGCCTTAACCATGGCTTGGGCCGCTGATTTTGTTGGTCTTTCAGCTGTTGTGGGTGCATTTTTCGGTGGTTTAGCAATTCGTCAAACACCACAATACAAAGAAGTTCACTCTTCTGTTTCCGCAATCGGCTACTCTGTCTTCATCCCCGTCTTCTTCGCTGATATCGGTCTTTCAATGACTTTTGCCAGCTTTTTCAAGGATATCTGGTTCATTATCGTTATGACCGTTTTAGCTATTTTATCAAAATTCTGGGCCGGAAAATACTCCAGCGAAATCTTTGGCTTCAATAAGAATGAAGGCAATATCGTCGGTGCTGGAATGGTATCACGTGGTGAAGTTGCACTGATTGTAGCGCAAATCGGAATTAACCACCATCTCTTCCCTGAGGATATTTATTCAAGTCTGATCCTAGTAATTATCGTTACTACAGTTATTTCGCCGTTTATCTTGAATTACTTTATTAAAAAGCAACAGAATTCTACAGAATTTATGTAAGCAAAAAAATCCAGTCAAGGCTGGATTTTTTTATTATCTTTAATTTAATTCGATTACTTGATCATACTTTTTCAAATCTGCTGGTTCATAGTGGTGAATTACTTCAATAAAGGTAAGGTTTGAGTTTAACAAGTAATTATGAATTTGATCTGATGTCTTCTTATCAAGGGATGCATTAATTTCATCTAGTAGCAAAACCGACCTATCAGCCAAAATTGCCCGTGCTAGTTCGATTCTAGCTAGCTGTCCCCCAGACAATTGATCCGCATTATCACCCAAGGAATAGTCCCAGCCTTTTTCAGCAATAATTTGATCCAAGCCTAATTTTTGGCACACCTCGCTCACCTTTTCCCGGGAAATATTTGCACCTAAAGTGAGATTAAACCACAAGGTATCGGCAAAAATTACTGGGGACTGGCTAGCATAAGCGAATAAATCTGTAAACGAGCCTGGCTTTTGCTTTTTGTCGTTAAGCAATATTTCCTTGGCATGACCATGCTTTCCGGTTAATAGGAATTGTAATAACGTTGATTTACCTACACCAGATGGTCCAATAACTGCAACTTTTTGACCTTTTACAACTGCAAAGTTAATTTGATTAGCTAATTCTTTACCTTTTCTAGTAAGATCAAGATCTTCTACTTGAATTTTTGCAAAATTATAATTGGTCTCTTTCTTTTCAACCTTGCCCTTGGCAATATATTTTTCTGCCTTAGCGACAATTTTCTTAGTTGTTGATAATTTGTTTCGATCTTCTAAAATAGTCAAAATTGGATTAAGAAATGAATTTGACAGTTGAACGATTGCAAATAAGGCACCTAAAGTAGTTTGACCCTTAACCACCATGTAAATTCCCACTAAGAATGGGGTTAAGAACGTAAATAAACTAGCAATCAAGTTAATCCAAGAACTAGTATCTAGATTGAGTAAGTTCATTTTACGCAAAGCATCTTCTAATTGATTGATCAAAACTTGATTTTTCTTAACCGCATTATCGCGCTTGTTGTATAAATTTAATGTTGTGCTACCAGCCAGAAAGTTTTTAATATGACTAACATATTTATCATTAGCAGTTGTCCAATTTTCTGCTGCAGTTTGAATCTTCTTTTGAAATAAATTAGAAACCAGCATCGGCAAACATGAACCGATTAAAAATAATAATGTAACTAACCAATTAACACATAAAGCATACCCTAGCGCAAAGACAATCATATAGGCCTGCATCATTATTTCAATTTCGGCATCAAAACGATTAGTTTCCAGCAGTTTAAAATCTGTAGTTAAAAAGCCTAAGCTAGCAGTATTTTCTTCGCTAGTCTGACCCAGCATCCCCTTTAAAATACCAGCTCGCAGCGTCGTATTAGTCTCTTGAATAGCACTTGTTTTTAACCGATTGAAAATCAGCGAAGCAATAAAAGTCGCAATAAACGCCCCAATAACAATAACTAGAAATTGTGCTAAATCGCCAAACCTTCTTTGCGTACCAACATTGGTCAATGTCTGTACCATATATGCAAAAATGATTTGTTGTGTACTAGCAATCAAGCCTAAAATAGTTAACATAATGAATTTTGCATGTGAAGAATATTTGTAAATCATTTTTTGTCCTCCTGTATTTTACTTGAGGCTAGTATCGCAGGATAATGACGAAAAATGCAGAAAATTTGCAGATCTGCAAATTTAAGCTGGTTAAAACTAAGTAAAAATCGAGAGGAGGATTTATTATGTTGCCGTTTGGGGCTTCAATGAAGCAAGAGCTATTTTACCTACATATAAATGGCTAAATAATGATGGATTTAGCCAAGAACAAATCAAGTTTTTCGAAAAGTTTATGCATTCCAATGCTCACTTAATTTTCAAATATGCAAAGCAACATAAGCCAGATCTTCTTGATTAAAAGCATTAAAAAAGCGCAATCTACAAAATTGCGCTTTTTATCATTCCTAATTTACTGTGATATTTCCATTTGAAGTATCAATCTCTAGCACATTATCCCCGACGTCATTTTGGCTATATGTGTCGCCTTCATCTTGTCCATTCACTGTAATTCGTCCGTTAGATGTATCAAGGTCATATCCTTGAGCCACACTATTTCTAACCACAACACTACCGTTCGAAGTATCGATTTGACCTCGCTTAAGAGCAAGATCTTTCACCGTTACATTACCGTTTGAACTATCGATCGTCACTTTATCAAGCTTCTTTTTAGGTATTTCAATTGTAATCGTAGGTACAATCGAATTCTTCTTAAACAAATCAAAAATATTCGCATTAATATTTACAGATCCATTATTACGTTCAACCTTTAAAACACTATTTTCAACTTTAACTGCCGGTACCATTTTTTCTCTACCGTTATAGATTACACGATAACTGTCACCTTTTTGAATCTTAATATTTGCGTTAGCAACATTTACATCGATTTGATTAAACTGTTGATGTGTCAGCTCTTTTTGGACGATCGGACCTGCATTACCTTTTCTAAACATTAAACTCGCTCCAATTACTAAAGCCAAAATTACTACTAATATAGATACTTTCAAAACTCTTTTACCTTTCATTTTTTTCCTCCAAGTACTTGATGTATTTTGATTATCGCAAGATAATAAGCCTAAATCTAACATATTTGCAGATCTGCAAATCGAGGTAAAAAATTATGTTCAAATATGGTTCAGTTTACAAACAATTGCGCAAAGATCAAGAAATCACTCAAACTGAAGCCTGCAAGGGTATTTGTTCAATCTCCAAGTTATCACGCTGGGAAAACAATCAGGTAGAAGTTGAGTTTAGCACTGCCATTGCATTACTCAGGCGCATCAACATTACGCTTGACGAATTCACGCATTACGCTGCAATGAAAACAGAATTTACATTGCCAGACGACATTATAACGGCCATTAAAGACAATGATACAAAGGTACTCGAAAAATTTGTTCAGGAGCAGCTAAATCATTATCACGCCACCAAAAATATTCTCGAACTCAAAAACATCATTCTTGTCTGCAATCAATTATTTCTCATGACTGGTAAAAACTATCTAACACCTGCAGACATTAATCGAATCGGTTCATACCTGCTTCACAACACCGTTTGGTCTAAATACAATATCTTGCTTTTTGCTAACTCACCGTTTTTTCTAAATTCTAAAATCGGCTATCAAATTGCTCTGCGAATTATTCACAACTTTCATCCTACAGAAAGTTTGAACGAAAACACCACCATTTTCATAGGCGGTTTATCTGATACAGTTATTGCCTTAGTTTTCAAAAAGAAGCTAGATTACGCTCAAAAAATTCTTAATGAATTAAAAAAGATAGAACTTCCCTTCTATCTCATGTTCTTTAGTTTAACATTGACCCTTTTACAAAAAATTATCGACTACTGTCATACTCTCGACGCACAGCCTGTATTGGCAATGATTGATACCATAGTTCAGTTGAATTGCATGGAAGTTGCTCAAAAATGGCTTGAAATTTTTAAAGACGTACAACAAATCTGGCCAGAAAAAGAAAATTAAAAACCGTAAAAGTAATTTACTTTCACGGCTTTTGACATGGTATTCATTATGCAAGCTTACAAATTTTTAGCTTTTAATTAATCCTTTACAACGTCTTTGATGTTCAACCATTGACTCTTGTTGATCTTGACGATCTTCTTGCCAGCAGCTTTCTTAACATCCTTAACGGTGTAAGTTGAACCCATTGAAACCTTTTGGCTAGTCTTGTGACCTTGTGCGTCCAAAACATTAACTTTTTGGTTCTTAGTGTCCTTTACAGTAACAAAGATCTTGTCACCCTTTTTAATTGCAGGATCAGTTGGCATAGTTTCGGCAACACCTAACTTTGGAGCAGGAAAACTAGCTGCTTGACTAACTGAAGCACCAACACCCATTAAACTCATTGAAGCAACTGCGATTGAAACAACTTTAACTAAATTCTTTGAAACTAACATAATGAATACCTCTAATTTATATATCACTTAACTTGTTGGAACTTTTTGTTCCCTTATTCCTTGCATCTTTATTGTATAACATATGTTATTAATTGCAAGGGATAATTCAAAGTTTTTCAAAAATAATTCAGTCGTCTGAAAGTATTGCTATAATAACGATTGCGGGGATTTTTTGTCCAAAAGCATTAAAAAAGTGTCTGAGAAACCGTTCTTTTCCAAACGCTTGTTTCAATCTCTAAATAAAACCTAACGCGTTATAGCACATGTGCACCAAAATTGAATAGCGCAAATCCTTGGTTGACATATAGACCCAAGCTAAAACCATGCCTAAGACCCAATATACTAAGATATACTTACTTAATGCCGGATCATGCATATAGCCAAATAAAAATCCGCTTGCAACAATACCTAGCCACTTATTTCTAGTATTTTTCTTAGTGAAAAAGATATTGAAAAACATCCCTCTAAAGATATGTTCCTCACAAAATGGCGCGATGAAAACTACTAGGATCCTAAATAAACCTGCATTGTATTCCGCTATTTTATTCAAGCTTTCCTGGTTCTTTGAAACGCCGCCACCAACTAGATTAAGCATCACAATCGAACCTACTACAATCAGTACAAAACCGATCATCGCTATTCCGATTCTGCGCCAGTCCCAGTGTGGTGTTTCATCAAAGCCCCAATCATTTTCTTCTTTTAATTGCCTGCGATAAATATAGGAAATTGCAAACAAAACTATTACCGTAGCAAGCGCCGTAACGAAGACGCGATATTTCCCCAAATCAAATCGCTGAGGTCTAAAGTAAAGTACTTCTAATTCAGAATACATTACCAAAGCTAACACAGCCCCTGCAATATTTCCCAGGTAATGTCCAAATCTCTTCATTTTTCATTCACACCTTGATTCTTTCAACTAGTAATCATTGTTTCTATTATAATGTAAATAAGAAAAAATACCTAAGGAGGAGTATCTATCTATGCTTAATCAGATCATCGCTTTTTTGGGGAGACGCGGTGAGTTCTTCTACATTTCAGTCTTTATGTTACTGATATTTTTTGCCTTTTTAATCTCTTGGCTTATCGAACCAAGACGTTTGATTAATGGCGTTTTGTTTACTATCTTTATAGTCTCACTGCTCTCTTGGATCACCGTTATGGTGCACAAAAGTACGAGTCACGGCTTGCAACGTGCCTATGACCTACTAGTTCTAGCTGCATTATTTGGCATTGTCTTATTATTAATTTTCGCCTGGATTTTTCTATTCTGGAATGCCTATTTCGTTTGGAAATATGAAAGCCATACTTTGCCTAACTTGCTTACTTTAATTACCGGATTTTTAGCATTAATTATTAGTATTATCGTGCTCTTAGGACCAGGTAAGTACTTGCCACGTTGGCTTAGTCTCGCATTAGCTTCAATTCCCGCGATTGCAATTTATTTGGGATTGGTGCTTTACAACTTTTTGGTAAACTTACTTCTATATCAAATTTATCCTCGTACCTACCACCAAGACTATTTAATCGTTCTAGGGGCTGGGCTAATCAATGGCGACCAAGTATCAAAACTGCTTGCGGCTAGAATTAATCGGGCAATTCAATACTCTAACCGCCAGTATCAAAAGGGCCGCAAGCGCCCTATCCTGATCATGTCAGGTGGTCAAGGTGCTGACGAAAAAATCTCTGAAGCACTCGCTATGTCTCGTTTTGCACAAAGGCGTGGCGTTAGTGTTGACCGTATCTTATTAGAAGATCAATCGAAAAACACATACGAAAACATGCTCTTTTCTAAGCGTATTGCCACAAAAGATTTTGGTAATTCCCACTTCAAGGCACGCTTCTTTAGCAATAATTACCATATTTTTAGAGCTGCTCTCTTGGCTAAGGAAGTTGGTTTAAAAGCCAATGGTGTCGGTGCTTACACCAGATTCTACTACTTGCCTAACGCAATTATCCGCGAATTTGCCGGTGTGTTTGTCATGCATAAACGCCGTCATTTCGTTATCATGGGATTAATCGTTTTATTCTTTATCCTGCAAGCTATCTTAGTCATGACAGGATTAGAAAGATTTACTGTAATTTAGAAAAGAGGGATGCAATGCTTCAACTAAAGCATATTTTTAAGTCATATAAGGTGGGGGACAACATCACCCACGCTTTAGACGACGTTACAATCTCGTTCCGTGATCAGGAATTCGTCGCTATCTTAGGTCCGAGTGGTTCTGGAAAAACTACCATGTTAAACGTAATTGGCGGACTTGACCGTTACGACCAAGGTGACTTGATCATCAACGGCAAATCTACCAAGAATTTTAAAGAGACCGACTGGGATGCTTACCGCAACAATACCGTTGGTTTTGTTTTTCAAAATTATAATCTAATCCCCCACTTGTCGATCATCGCCAATGTGGAACTAGGGATGAATTTGTCTGGTGTGCCTAAAAAACAGCGCCATGAAAAAGCAATTGCGGCGTTAACAGAAGTGGGATTGAAAGACCATCTAAATAAACGTCCTAACCAGTTGTCTGGCGGTCAGATGCAACGAGTAGCGATTGCTCGAGCAATTGCCAACGACCCTGATATTCTACTTTGTGATGAACCAACTGGTGCACTTGATACTGAGACTTCTGTCCAAATTATGAAGTTGATCAAAAAACTATCTAAAGATCGACTCGTTATTATGGTGACCCACAATCCTGAATTAGCTAAAGAATACGCCACAAGAATCGTTAATTTCCAAGACGGTAAGATTCGTCATGATTCTGATCCTTTTAGCCCTAATAAGGAAGAAGACAAATTTAACCTCAAGCGTACCAAGATGTCTTACTGGAACGCCATCAAGTTGAGTTTCACCAATATTATGACAAAAAAAGGTCGAACTCTGCTAACTGCTTTTGCTTCAAGCATCGGGATTATCTCAATTGCCGTAGTTTTAGCTATCTCTAATGGTTTTCAAAAGCAAATCAATACCACAATGAGCAAGGCCTTAGCAAAATATCCGATTTCTATTTCACAGACCGCAACTGACATTACTTCAGCTAATGCACGTAAAGAATCGGATAAAAATGTCAAAAACCGCGGCTATGTAACGGCAGAACAAGACCAAAGCGAACAAGACCAAAGCGAACAGGCCCAACACGTTAATAAAATTAGCACAAAGTATGTTAACTACATCAAGAAGATCAATCCTAATTATGCCAATAACGTGTCTTACCAACGCGGCGTAAGCTTGAATTTATTAGCTAAAAACAAGGGAAAAATTGAACGCGTGCAATTTTCAAATACGGATCCTGATCAGACTAATTCTGTTCTAGCTGCTAGATCCCAAGCGATGAGTTCAATGGGACTGGGTTCAAGTGTCTTTCCCACTACTTTAAATAAAGAGAAAGGCTCATTTTTGAAGCAAAATTATCAATTGCTCTCAGGCACTTGGCCTACTAAGGCAACCGACTTGGTTTTAGTTACTGACAATAAAAATACTGTTAACATCAATGCCTTAAAAAATCTTGGTTTCGATTTAAAGAATAAGGAACACGTCAAATTCGGCCAATTAGTAAATAAGCAATTTCGTGTAGTTGCCAACAATGATTACTATCAGCAATTGCAAACTGGCATGTTTATTCCTAAAAAGGTAAATAACGCCATGTATAACGGTGCTCAAACCAAGCTAAAGATTGCTGGTGTCATTCGTCCTAAAAACGAAGATTCAATGGCCTTGTTATCAACTGGAATTGCTTATAGCGATCAACTTTCACAACGCGTGATTAATGAAAATAAAAACTCTGCAATTGTAAAGGCACAAAAGAAGAGTAACCATAGCGTATTAACTAACCAAAAACTAAATGCCAATGAAAAGAAAGCTACAATGCAGACTCTTGGCGGTACCAGCATCCCTACTGGCATCATGATTTATCCCAACAATTTTGATGATAAAGATAAAGTACTTGATTATCTTGACAAATGGAACAAAGGGAAGAAAAAATCAGACAAGATTCTCTATACTGACATGTCAAACGCTGTTACCACAATGACTGGCGGCCTCTTAAGCGGGATAACGACGATCCTTGTCGCATTTGCTGGTATTTCATTAATCACATCTATGATTATGATTGGTATTTTAACTTATACCTCAGTACTTGAGCGAACTAAGGAAATCGGGGTACTCAAGGCATTAGGTGCCCGTAAAAAAGACATTACTCGTGTCTTTGATGCCGAAACCTTCATCCTAGGTGTTTTCTCTGGTGTATTAGGCATTCTGATTGCTTACCTAGTAACATTCCCAATTAACAGTATCATCTACAAGATCACTGATCTAGCTAACGTAGCCCAATTAGACCCAACAGCTGCTATTATTTTGATTATTATTTCAACTGTCTTAACTCTCTTAGGTGGTCACATTCCAGCTCGCATGGCTGCCAAAAAAGACGCTGCGATTGCTCTTAGAAGTGAATAACATATTCATAAAGAATTTGTTATGTTTTTCACAATAGCCTAAATTTTTAGCAAAATATGTGGTATCTTAACTGTGATTAAACAAGTAAGAAAGGAACTTTTTTCACCATGACTGTTAAAAAATTAGAAAATAACAGCGATGTTAATGTAGTGGCAGAAGAAAGCAAAGTTTTAACTGATTTACTGAATGAATCAACTAAGCAAGTAATCGGTCAAGCAGCTTTCGATAAGATCCAAAACTTAATTAAAATCTCTGCCGCCAAAGACTATCAAGAACTTGAAAAGCAAATTGCTAGTCTTAACAATCGCGAAATGATTGTTGTTGCACGTTATTTTGCTACTCTCCCACTCTTGATCAACATTTCAGAGGATGTAGAACTAGCAAGTAAAGTTAATGTGCTTAACAATACTCATCAAGATTATCTAGGTAAATTGAGTGACACAATTGACATTGTAGCCCAAAAGAAAAATGCCGAAGAAATCCTTGAACATGTAAATGTAGTACCCGTTTTAACTGCCCATCCTACTCAGGTACAAAGAAAAACCATTTTGGAATTAACCGATCAAATTCATCAACTTTTGCGCAATTATCGTGATGTGAAGAATGGCACAATTGATCGCGATGAATGGACTGAACAAATGCGGGCTTGCATTGAAATTTTGATGCAAACTGACATTATTCGTGGTCACAAATTAAAGGTAGCTAATGAAATTACCAATGTTTTGGCTTACTACCCTAAGGCTTTAATCCCTGCAATCACCAAATTTACTAGTCGTTACAAGGAATTAGCTAAAAAACACGGGCTAAACGCTAGTCATGCTACGCCAATTACCATGGGAATGTGGATCGGCGGCGACCGTGACGGTAACCCTTATGTAACGGCTGATACGCTAGAACTAAGCGCTACTTTGCAAAGCCAAGTAATCTTTGAATATTACATTAAGCAAATCAATAAGCTTTATAGAGCCATTTCCATGTCTACTTCTTATATGGAACCATCTGACGATGTAATGCACCTATCTGAGCTTTCTAATGATGATTCACCATTCAGAACTAACGAGCCATATAGACGGGCATTCTACTATATTCAAAGCCGTTTAGTGCACACTGAACAAAAATTACTGAATATTACTAACAAGAACACTTTCTTAAAGAAACGTGACCTCCAAAATCTTGATAAAATCCCTTGTTATCAAAATGCTCAAGAATTTAAAGCCGACTTAGAAATCATCAAAAATTCACTTGAAGAAGACCATGATCACGCCGTAGTAGACAGCTACTTTACTCAAATTCTTGAGGCTATCAACATCTTCGGCTTCCATCTAGCTACAATTGATATGCGTCAAGATTCTAGCATTAACGAGGCCTGTGTCGCTGAGCTACTTAAGAGTGCTGGAATTTGTGACAATTATAGCGATTTAAGCGAAGACAAAAAGATCAAGCTTTTACTCAACGAATTGAACAATGATCCACGTAACTTACACGCCAATAACAAACCCAAGTCTGAGTTACTACAAAAAGAATTAAAGATCTACAAGACTGCTCGTCAATTGAAAGACCGTTTGGGTGAAGACGTCATCAAGCAACATATTATTTCTCACACTGAGAGTGTTTCAGACATGCTAGAACAAGCAATCATGTTAAAGGAATACGATTTACTTGATAATCAAAAAGCCCGAATTCAAGTGGTACCACTATTTGAAACGGTTGAAGACTTGAATAATGCCCGGGAAATAATCAAGGAATTCTTAAGCTTTGATATCGTCAAGAAGTGGCTTGTTTCTCAAAATAATTATCAAGAAGTTATGCTAGGCTACTCAGATTCTAATAAGGACGGTGGCTACTTAGCTTCATGCTGGAACCTTTATAAAGCTCAAAAGGATCTAACTAAGATCGGTGAAGAAATGGGTATCAAGATTACCTTTATGCATGGCCGTGGCGGTACCGTTGGTCGTGGTGGTGGTCCATCATACGAAGCAATTACAGCACAGCCATTCAAGTCAATTAACGATCGGATGCGGATGACTGAGCAAGGTGAAATTATCCAAAACAAGTATGGTAATAAAGACACCGCCTACTACAACCTAGAAATGTTAGCTTCAGCAACAATCGATCGAATGGCTTCTAAACAAATCGTTAGCGAAGATCATGTCGCAGATTTCCGTTCTTCAATGGATCAAATCGTAGCTAAAAGCAACGAAGTTTACCGGAAACTAGTATTTGAGAATCCTAACTTCCTTAAGTACTTCTTCCAAGCAACTCCAATCAAAGAAATCTCTGGTCTTAACGTAGGATCACGTCCAGCTTCAAGAAAGAAACTCACTGACTTTTCTGGCTTAAGAGCCATCCCTTGGGTTTTCTCTTGGTCACAAAGCCGTGTAATGTTCCCTGGTTGGTATGGTGTAGGTTCTGGTTTCAAATCATTCATCGATGCCGATCCAGCCAACTTGAAGGAATTACAAAATATGTACCAAGGTTGGCCATTCTTCCACTCCCTGCTTTCCAATGTTGATATGGTTTTATCTAAATCAAATATGAGAATTGCTAAGCAGTATGCAGATCTTTGCGAAGATGAACAAGTTAAATCAGTCTTTGATATCATCAATCAAGAATGGGAACTAACTAAGAAAGTCATCCTACAAATTGAAGGTCATGATGAATTAATCGAAGATGCACCTACTCTTAAGAAGAGTCTGGAATACAGAATGCCTTACTTCAACATTTTGAACTACATCCAATTAGAAATGATCAAGCGTGATCGTGAAGATGAGATTCAAGGTGTTTACCAAAGTATTATTCCAATTACTATCAACGGTGTGGCTTCCGGTTTACGTAATTCAGGATAAAAAACACATAAAATTCAGCTAAAAAAGGCTCCTCATTGCCTGTTTTATCAAGCATTTGAGGAGCTTTTTTTAATTTATTAAACTTTTTAGTTACGCCTTTTTCATAACTAAGTTAAGTGGCGTTACAATTACTGGAACTACAATAGCTGTAAAAATTGCTTCTACTAAACCGTTCATGCCCAATGCCATAATTAAAATTAAAATCAATGGCGTACCTGAACTATAATTTCCTAGGTAATGAGTTAAGCTTGCTGGATCATGCATGAAGAAAATACTCGTCAGCAAAATAACCATCACGGTATTAGTTAACGAAGTGACTGCTCCACTTATGATATAACCCAATTTCGCATATTTAGTCTTACTCATACCCTTCGCAATAATTCCCGGGAAATAGCCAGCCAAAATACTTGGTACCAATGAAATTACCGGATTTTGGAACAACATTAAGCTGACCATATCGCCAGGTTGAGTATATGCAACAATCAATCTGGTAATACCCCAGAATAAGCCAAAGCCTAGACCCGCCTTTGGTCCCATTAACGTGCCATAGACGGCAATTGTCATTGGAATAGTAGTTACAGCTGGCAAAGCCGGGATAATTCTTACATAGCCAACATTTGGCACAAAAGTCTGTACAATCAATAAAGCAGCAAAGACAGCAGTAATTGCTAATCTTTTAGTTTCTTCTCTTCTCATATATTTCTCCAACTTAATTCTTTAGACTCAATTAAACCATAACTAAGATTTTTTCTCAGCAAAAAAGTTTATTATACAATATCTAGGTATATTTTATCTAATATGACAAGATATTGTATTTTTTATTATTTTTTTACTTAATTATGCATTATCCTTACTCTCTCTAATGCATAATCGTGTTCTATACCAATTAAGAATCCCTTTATATCAATACTTTATGTTGTATGTCAATTTTGACATAGCCACTAAATATTGTTAACCTCGTTTTGTGTTAAAAATCATTTGATGGAGAGAGGATCAATTTTATGAATAAAAAAGTCAAAAAATTACTATCTATTGGTGTGCTTGCATTGAGTTTAGGTGCAATTTTAACCGCCTGCTCTGGTAAAAAACAGGGTGCAAGCAATAATAAATCAAGCGATGCCAAGCACTCTATTGCATTAATTACTGACGGTAATGGTGTAAATGACAACTCTTTTAACCAATCTGCTTGGGAAGGATTTCAAAGTTACGGCAAAGAGCATAACTTGAGCCGCGGTCGAAACGGTTATCAATATTTTCAATCAAGTAGTGCTGCTGATTTCACCCCTAATTTTGATCAGGCAGCTAAAGCTGGTTATCAAACTATCTTTGGCGTTGGTTACAGTTTAAAAGATGCCGTAGCTTCTGCCGCTAAACGCTATCCTAAAAAGAATTTTGCCATTATTGACGATGTAATCAAGGGACAAAAGAATGTTGTCTCAGCTAATTTCAAGAGTGAACAAGCTTCCTACTTAGCTGGTGTAGTAGCTGCTAAAGAAACCAAAACCAACACGGTTGGCTTCATCGGCGGTGCTCATGGCGATATTGTCGACCTTTTTGATGCCGGATTTACTCAAGGTGTTAAAGATCAAGCCAAAAAAATGCACAAAAAAGTTACTATCTTAAACCAATATATTGGCAACTTTACTAGTTCAGACAAGGCCAAATCAATTGCTCAATCAATGTACACCAAAAAAGCCGACATCATCTTCCATGCTGCTGGTGGTGCTGGTGATGGTCTTTTCCAAGAAGCTAAAGCCATTAATCAAACTAGACCAGCTAAAGATAAAGTGTGGGTAATCGGAGTTGATGTCGATCAATCTCATCTCGGTAACTACACTGCTAAAGGCGGACAAAAATCTAATTTTGTTTTGACATCAGTAATAACTGGAGTAAATGTTGCTGTTAAAGATATCGCCAATAGAGCTTATAATAATAAATTCCCTGGTGGTAAAAATTTAGTTTATGGGCTTAAAAACAATGGTGTTTCTATTGAACGAGGACAGATTTCAGCTTCAACTTGGAAAGATGCCCAAATTGCTAGAGCTAATATCCTAAAAGGCAAAATTAAGGTTGCCATTCATCCTAACAATAAATAAAAGCATACTAGTATAGTTTGCTTTTTTATAATTACAATCAATTATTTTTTTGCCTGATCAATATTTTTGTTGACAAAATACGTATTAATTAATAAACTTATTTATAAATTGTTCGGTATTAATATTGTGGAGGACAGAAATAATGAACGTAAAGTTCAAGAAAATTTTATCATTTGGTGTCGTTTTAGCATCAGTTGGCTTGATTCTAACTGCTTGTTCGGGTAAAAAGTCTGGTCAATCAGCCAACAAAGATACTAAACATGGCATTGCCCTAATCACAGATGAAAATGGTGTTGATGATCATTCATTTAACCAAGCTGCATGGTCAGGATTTAAAGCATACGGCAAGGAACATGGTTTAAAACAAGGAAAAGGTGGTTATCAATACTTCCAGTCTAGCAGTGCCGCAGACTTCACTCCTAACTTTGATCAAGCCGCTACAGCCGGCTACCAAACCATTTTCGGTGTTGGCTATCAATTAGCCGACGCAGTCAAGCAAGCAGCCAAGAAGAATCCTAAAAAGAATTTCGTTATCATTGATAGCGTTGACTCTGGGATTAAGAACGTCGCTTCTGCCACCTTTGAAAGCAATCAAGCTTCTTATCTTGGCGGATTGGCCGCAGCTTACACCACTAAAACCAACAAAGTAGGTTTCATTGGCGGTGCTAAGTCATCTATTATTGATTTATTCGAAGCCGGTTTTAAGCAAGGTGTTGCTGACGGTGCTAAAGCTCTTCACAAGAAGATTTCAGTTCAAACCCAATACATCGGTAACTTCACTTCAACCGATAAGGCTAAATCAATCGCTCAATCAATGTATGCTAACCGCGCTGATATTATTTACCAAGCAGCCGGTAACGCAGGTAACGGTGTTTTCCAAGAAGGAAAAGATTACAACCAAGCCCGTCCAGCAGCTAAAAAGGTCTGGGTAATCGGAGTTGACGTTGACCAATCTAACCTAGGTAACTACAAGTCAAAAGATGGTAAGAAAGAGAACTTCACTTTAACTTCCGTCTTAAAGGGCTTAGATGTTGCTACTAAGTCAATTGCTAATGATGCCTACAATGGTAAATTCCCTGGTGGTAAGCACTTAGTTTACAGCTTAAAGGGTAATGGGGTTTCAATCACCAAAGGTAATTTAAACGCTAAAACTTGGGCAGCAGTACAAAAGGCTCGTCAACAAATTATTGATGGCAAGATCAAGGTTGCTACTGCTCCAACTAAGTAATTCAGCTGCTTAGTATTTTGAGAACTCTTCGTTTTTTAGCGAAGAGTTTTTCTATAGTTAATTAAGGAAGTATTTATTTACATGAAAGAACAGAGAAATAAAGTAATCGAGATGCGCCATATTGTCAAAGATTTCGATGGTTTCAAGGCAAATGACGATATTAACCTTACGCTCTATCAAGGTGAAATTTTGGCTTTGCTTGGCGAAAATGGCGCGGGTAAATCTACCTTAATGAGAATTTTATCTGGCTTACTTGAACCAACAAGCGGTGAAATTCTGGTTAATAATCAAAAAGTAAATATTAAAGATCCAACTGTCGCTAAAAAATTAGGCATTGGGATGGTACACCAGCATTTCATGCTTATGGATTCATTTACCGTTTTAGAAAATATTATTCTAGGACATGAATCAACTAAGGGACCCGTTATCGATCTGAAAAAGGCAAGAAAACAGGTCCTAGCTCTTGCACAAAAATATGGCTTTGCTATTAATCCAGATGCCAAAATCTCTAGCATTACTGTCGCCCAACAGCAAAGAGTTGAGATTCTAAAGGTACTTTATCGTGGTGCAGATATTTTAATTTTTGATGAACCAACTGCTGTTTTAACCCCACAAGAAATTTCTGAATTTATTAAAGTACTCAAAAATTTAGCTAAAGAAGGCAAATCAATCATTTTGATCACTCATAAATTAGAAGAAATCAAGGCTGTTGCAGATCGAGTTACAGTTATCAGACGTGGTCACGATGTTGGTACTTTTGCTGTTGATCAAGTTAGTGATGAGCGGTTAGCCGAATTAATGGTGGGGCGGCATGTCAACATGAAGCTAACCAAACCAGCACCTAACTTGGGTAAGCAAATTTTGGCAATCAAAAACTTACAGGTAAAAGGAAATCACGGTGCCTTAAGCGTTAAAGACCTTTCCCTTTCAATCCGTGGAGGTGAAATTTTAGGGCTAGCCGGAATTGACGGCAATGGACAAGATGAACTGGTTGAAGCAATCACTGGTTTACGCCATGTTAAGTCAGGGCAAATTTTAATTAATGGTCAAAATTTAACCAACCAAAAAGTTCGCAAAATCACCGAAGCTGGCGTAGCGCATATTCCTGCAGACCGGCAAAAATATGGTTTAATTCTTCACATGTCATTAGCTGACAACTTAGCGCTGCAAACTTACTACCAACGTCCCTTCTCTAATCATGGCATCATTAATCATCAAGCAATTTTGAAGCATGCCGTAGATTTAATTAAAAAATTCGATATTCGAACTACTAGCCCTGCATTGCCAGCTAGCGACCTATCGGGAGGTAACCAGCAAAAAGCAATTATCGCTAGAGAATTAAATAGAAACAGCGATCTAATCATTGCATTCCAGCCCACTCGCGGTTTAGATGTTGGTGCAATTGAGTATATTCATAAGCAGCTTTTAGCTCAAAGAGCAGCAGGAAAAGCTATCCTATTAATTTCATATGAACTTGATGAAATTATGCAATTATCTGACCGGATTGCTGTTTTGCATGATGGTCAAATTTCAGGCGAAGTATTACCTGAAAAAACTACAGATCAAGAACTAGGTCTTTTAATGACCGGTGTTAAGAAAGAAGATGCAACAATTGATTAAAGTTACACCTAAAGTCAAAAATATTCTAGTACCAGTTATCTCAGTAATTGCTGGTTTTATAGTTGGTGCAATTATCATGCTGATTTGGAGCTATAATCCTTTTCAAGCATACAGCTCCATGTTCTCTAGCGCACTGGGCAATATGAATGGTATTGGTGAAACTATTCGTGAAGCTACGCCATTAATTTTTATTGCTATCGGTTTTGCAATTGCCTCAAAAGCTGGCTTTTTTAACATCGGTTTGCCAGGTCAAGCACAAGCTGGTTGGTTGACTTCTATTTGGATTGTATTGGCCAATCCTCAATTGCCTAAGCCAGTATTATTGCCTTTAGCTATTATTGCAGGCGCTATAGCTGGTGCTATTGTGGCAGGAATTGCTGGCTATTTAAGAGCTCAATTTGGAACTAATGAAGTAATTACTACTATCATGCTTAACTATATTGTGCTCTATACTTGTCAATATTTAATGCAACAAGTAATGTCCTCAAAATTAAGAATTGATACCGATACTACTAAAACAATTCCAGCCAATGGCAGCTTAAAGCTTAACTGGTTAACTAGCATGTTTGGTGATTCGCGAATCAATGCTGGTATTTTCTTAGCAATAATTGGACTTATTTTTTATTGGTATTTAATGAAAAAAACTACCGTTGGTTTTGAAATCAAGGCAGTTGGACTCAATCCTTTTGCTAGTCGCTATGCCGGGATGTCTTCTAAAAAGAATATTATTATTTCAATGTTACTTTCAGGTGCATTTTCTGGCTTAGGCGGTGTAGTACAAGGACTTGGTACCTACCAAAACTACTTCACTCAAACAACTAGTTTGGATATTGGCTGGGACGGGCTTTCAGTTGCCTTACTTGGTGGTGGAACTGCAATTGGTATTTTATTAGCTTCACTTCTTTTCTCAATTTTAAAAATTGGTGGTTTGGGCATGCAAACTATTGCCGGTATTCCTTATGAAATCGTATCTATCGTAATTGCTGCCATCATTTTCTTCATCGCTATCAATTACGTCATTGGTTTGCTTTTTAAAACTAAGAAAAACCGCAGTGATTACTACATTCCAACCAGAAAAGAAAAAGGACCCAACAATGGTGTTGATGGTCCAGGTAGAAAAGTAATCGAAGGAGAAAAATAATGAATTTCGTTACAATGATGGCGTTAATTGTTTCATCCACTTTAGTTTATTCTGCGCCTCTAATCCTAGCTTCTCTTGGTGGTGTTTACAGTGAAAACTCTGGGATTGTTAATATTGGCCTGGAGGGTATCATGACCATGGGAGCCTTTGCGGCGATTGTCTTCAACCTAACTTTCGCTTCAACTTTTGGTGCAGCTACTCCTTGGCTTGGCACTCTAGTCGGCGGAATTGTTGGTTTGATTTTTTCATTGCTTCACGCTGTTGCCACAATCAATTTTCACGCTGATCATGTCATTTCCGGAACAGTGCTGAACATCATGGCACCACCTTTAGGTGTTTTCTTGATCAAAGCAATTTATGATAAAGGCCAAACTGAAAATATCACCGCTAACTTCGGCTACTTCAGCTTTCCTGGTTTAAGCAGCATTCCCATCGTTGGGCCAATCTTCTTCAAAAACACCTCTGCCCCTGCTTGGATTGCCATTATTCTTGCTATTTTGATGTGGTGGATTTTATATAAGACTCGCTTTGGCCTACGCTTACGTTCATGTGGTGAAAATCCTCAAGCAGCTGACACAATGGGAATCAATGTCTATGGCATGCGTTATGCAGGTGTATTAATTTCCGGCTTTATGGCGGGTCTTGGCGGTGCCGTCTTTGCTCAAGCAATATCTGGTAACTTCTCTGTTTCTACTATCGTTGGACAAGGATTCATGGCTTTAGCTGCCGTTATATTTGGTAAATGGAATCCAATCGGTACAATGCTCTCATCCCTTTTCTTTGGTTTTGCTCAAAGCTTAAGTATTATTGGACATCAACTGCCAGGAATCGATCAAATTCCATCCGTTTACATGCAGATTGCACCTTACGTTATTACAATCATCGTTTTGGTCCTCTTCCTCGGCAAGTCAGTTGCACCTGCCGCAGATGGGGTTAACTACATCAAATCGAAATAAGAAAAAAAGGTTGTTTCACATGAAACAGCCTTTTTTTACACATGTCCACATAGTTATCCACAAGATATAGTGATTATATGTGATAATCTTACTATATCTTGTACTAAATAACAGCTAACGGCGTTTTTTCAGTTGGCATTGGAAAATCACTGTTAAGCAATCTAAGCTCATCATCTGTAAGTTTAATCTTTTGTGTTGCAATATTTTCCTTCATGTGTTCTACACTACTTGCCTTAGGAATCGTTAAAACATTGCCATTGCGCATCGTCCAAGCTAGCATTATCTGATGAGGCGTAACGCCATGATCACGTGCAACAATTTTCAAATTACGCGTAATTCGAATTGTGTTGCCCTTGCCTGAATTAAATGGTGAATACCCAATAAAGTTTACACCGTGCTCTTCTTGCCAAGCTTGCAGATCAAATTCTGTCCCACGTTCACTGATATTGTATAAGTCTTCATTAGCAAAGCATTCTTCTCCACCTGGCACTGTAAAAAGCTCCTGCATATCAGCCGTATCAAAGTTGGACACACCCCAATAACGGATCAAGCCATCTTTTTGTAATGCTTGTAAGCCGCGGATCGTATCAGACAAGCGGTGACTGCCCCGCCAGTGTAATAGATAAAGATCCAGATGATCTGTTCCAAGGCGTTTTAGACTGGCTTCTAGACTCTGACGTTCTAGTTTTGGCGTTGCATGATAGGGGTAGAATTTTGAAATCAAAAATAATTTTTCGCGATCATATCCTTTAATCGCTTCACCAATTAGCTCTTCGCTTTGGCCATCCCCATACATTTCGGCTGTATCAATTACACTCAGGCCATGATCAAGGCCATAGCGAATAGCTGCTATTTCATCTTTTTTCTTTTTAGGATCTTCACCCAAACCCCAGCTACCAATTCCTAAACCTGTTAGTTTTTCAAAATTCATCCTCGTTCACTTCCTTATGTTCAAATTTTAACATAATTGATTCGTAATTATTTTTATCAACCAATTGACAAAATGGTCTATTCCATTTTATAATGGACTAGACCGGTAAATGAGGAGGTCTTAATTATGAAAGTTATTGTTACCGAAAATAAAATTCAAGGTGGAGCAAAAGCATTTGAAATTTTTGAAAAAGGAATCAAGAACGGTGCTAAAGTCTTAGGTTTGGCAACCGGCTCAACCCCTGAAACACTTTACCAAAACTGGGTAAAAAGCGATCTTAACTGTGAAAATCTTACCAGCATTAACCTCGATGAATACGTTGGTTTAACCCCAGATAATCCTCAAAGCTACCACTACTTCATGCAAAAGCATTTATTTGACAAGAAGCCATTTAAGAAGACTTACGTTCCTGACGGTATGGCAAAAGACGTTGATGCTTTTTGTAAAGAATATGATCAAATTATCAAAGACAATCCTATCGACATTCAACTATTAGGAATCGGCCGCAATGGTCACATTGCCTTTAACGAACCAGGCACTCCATTCAACATCGGCACTCATGAAGTTAAGTTAACCGAAAATACTATCAAGGCTAATGCTCGCTTCTTTGACAGTATCGATGAAGTGCCAAAGAGTGCCATCTGCATGGGTACTGCTAATATTATGCAATCTAAGAAGATTGTTTTGATGGCTTTTGGTGAAAAGAAAGCTCACGCAATCAAGAAAATGATTGAAGGCAAAGTCACTGAAGAAGTACCTGCATCAATTTTGCAAAAACACCCAGATGTAACGGTGATCGTAGACGAGGCTGCCGCACAAGAATTAGACGACAAATACAAGAACTAAAAACAATAATTTAATTATCAGCATAGAAAAAGCTAGGCTTTCTACAATCGTGGAAGACCTAGTTTTTTTATTTAGCAGCCTGTATCTACAATGAAATATACTTCACAAAATTTCATTTTTATATAAAAAATGAAACATAATTCAGTTTTTTATCGAATTATGTTTCATTCCTATTCGATTTTTTATTTCTACCCTTGACTTTTAGATGTGAAACATAATCAAAAAATCACTTGTGTGCCACAACATATCGTATTAAACTTAATAATTGTCTACATATGGTATTTAAGAAAGAATGTGATTCAAGTTATTGTTTTAAGTGGGCCAATTGGAGCCGGTAAATCCAGTTTAACCAGTATTCTAGCTGAACATTTAGGAACTCAGGCATTCTATGAGGGCGTTGATAACAATCCCGTATTGCCTTTATACTACAAGGACATGAAGCGTTACACTTTTTTGCTTAACACTTATCTCCTTAACCACCGTTTAGCACAGATCAATCAAGCAATTCAAGAAAAAAACAGTGTCTCCGATCGCTCTATCTATGAAGATGCACTGTTTTTCAAGATGAACGCCGATAGCAAGGTCGCTGATCCAACCGAGTTCAAGATCTACGATGACTTACTCGACAACATGATGGAAGACACTCCTGGCAATCCAAGTAAGAAGCCTGACTTACTGATTTACATTCATGTCTCCCTTGATACTATGCTTAACCGAATCAAGAAGCGCGGTCGTTCATTTGAGCAAATCAGCACTGATCCAGGTTTGAAAGATTATTACGCAAGACTTTTAAAGTACTACGAACCATGGTATGAAAATTATCATGCCTCACCAAAGATAGAAATCAATGGCGACAAACTTGATTTTGTTACCAACATGGATGCACAAAAAGAAGTACTTAAAGAAATTGATGAAAAGTTGCATGAAATCGGCAACTTATAAGAAAAAGAAGGAACGTGATGACAGTTATTGTTTTAAGCGGGCCAATTGGAGCCGGTAAATCCAGTTTAACAGGTATTTTATCTAAATATTTAGGGACTAAGCCTTTCTATGAAAGTGTTGATGACAATCCAGTTTTGCCACTTTTTTACGCTGACCCTAAAAAATATGCATTCTTATTGCAAGTATATTTCTTGAACACACGCTTCCACAGCATTAAAGACGCGCTCACTGAAGATAATAACGTCTTAGATCGTTCTATCTATGAAGACGCCTTATTCTTCCAAATGAACGCTGATATCGGCCGTGCTACTTCTGAAGAAGTCGATACTTACTATGAGTTATTGCACAATATGATGAGCGAACTAAAACGGATGCCTAAGAAGAATCCTGACTTGCTCGTTCACATTAATGTTTCTTATGATACGATGATCAAACGAATTCAAAAACGTGGCCGTCCTTACGAGCAGCTGAGCTATGATTCAACCTTGGAAGACTATTACAAGCGTTTGTTGCGCTACTACAAGCCATGGTACGATAATTACGACTACTCACCTAAGATGGAAATTGATGGTGATAAGCTTGACTTCATGGCTAATCCAGCTGATAAAGAAAAAGTTTTGGATCAAATTACAGCCAAACTAAAAGAGATGGGCAAATTACCTGAAGATTGGGAAAAGCCTACCGATATTCAAATTGAAGCATAATAAAAACCATTCATTTGCGAAATTATCGTATTTGAATGATTTTTTGTTTACAGTGAATTTTTCGCTTTATTTTTGTATAATTTGAAAAAATGTGTTTAAAGGAGGAGTTTGAAAATGATGTTAACCGTAACTGGTGGACAATGGTTTTTCCCACTTGTCATAATTTGTCTAATTTTGGGTATTGTCGCAACCATCGCTCAAAAGAAAAAGCTGACTAAACTAAAAAGAATAACCGATAACTTTGCCTATGCAATATTAGTTATTCTCTTAATCATTGAATGGATTCTATATTTTCAAAAACAATTTAATTTTATTACTCCAGCAATCTACACCCTTGTTGTCATCTATCTTATTGGACGGCAATTACTAACCAGATACCGTTCTTCTCTATTGAAAAAATTAGGAAGCAAATATAAGCAACTGACAATTGGACTTGATACTATTTATATTCTCCTGGTTGCCCTATTACTTTTAATTGGATCTAAATTTTCAACTTTGGGCTGGATCATTGCTGGGTTAGTTATCGTAGCCTTTGGCTTCGTTAGCTACATCTTTGAAAAAGACAAACAATAATTTCCCAGGAAATAATAAATCGCATAGAGCTTCTATGCGATTTTTATTTATTCAATTTTTGCTAATGCCTTCGCAACCCCATCATGATTGTTATCAGCAGTAATTTGTTCCGGAGCAAATTTTTGTTTTAGTTCTGCTGGGGCATTACCCATTAAAAATGGATACCCCACTTCTTCCAACATATCTTCATCGTTATAGTTATCGCCAAAAGCAATGCAATTTTGCAAGTCTACGCCATATTCTTGAGCAACTATTTTGACTGCACTAGCCTTGCTTACACCCTTTAAAACAATTTCTAATAAATTCTCTGCTGATCTAACAAAAGTCAAATCAGGATATTTAGCAGTTAATTCTTCTTGCATACGATCAAGATCCGCTGAATCTCCCATAATTAGACCTTTATGCACGCCCTGCAGTTTTTCAAGTTGATTAATTGTAGTCGGTGTTGCTTTTACATCGACAATTCTTTCTTCATTTTTAACCCGTGGCCTCTTTTCTTCACTACAATACCAAACATAGCCACTATAGATATTCCAAGCTGCATCATTATCTTGCTCATCAACGTAGCGGCAAATTTCAGCTGCTTCTTTTGCATTAAAAAAACGGCTGATTAGTACTTTGCCTGTTTCATCAAGGGCTAAAGCACCGTTATACGCGATAAACGGACAAACTTTCAAAATTTGATTAACCACTGTCATCATCCCTTTAGGAAGACGTGCTGATGCAGGAACGAAAATATTACCATTAATAATTTGTCTACGAATTGCATCCCGCGTTGCGGCGGTTACCTTTAAATCATCATTAATTAATGTGCCATCAAGATCTGAAAAAATAAGTTGTGCGGACATTCTTTCACCTTTATTTCTTTTTTAATTCTTATATCCTAGGATAATGCTTTATTTATGCTAATGAAAGCTGATTCAATTAAATGCTTTTCCTATCATTTAAAGATAAATTGCAATAAATGCCCAAGTAATCATTAAAATAATTCGCGTTTACAAATTTATTTATCAATGCTAAAGTATAAGAGTTGTGTTCAAGAAGTTAAAACACGAACAATATTTTGGGGAGATAAAATGAATTTTATAAAAAGCTACTTTCAATTAGATAAGTACAAAACCAACATTCGAACTGAATTTATTGCTGGTTTAACTACCTTTATCAGCATGTCCTATATTTTGTTTGTTAACCCTAGCGTACTGGGCGCCAGCGGTATGAATACCGGTGCAGTCTTCACCGCTACTGCTTTAGCTGCCGCTCTTGGTACTGCAATCATGGGGATCGTTGCCAACTACCCGATCGGTGAGGCACCAGCTTTGGGAATCAATGCCTTCTTTGCTTACACCGTATGTATTGGGATGCATGTTTCATGGGAAACAGCCTTGGCTTCAGTTTTCGTTGCATCAATTATTTTCATCTTAATTACTTTATTCAAATTAAGAGAAAAGATCATTGATTCAATTCCAGCTGACTTAAAGTTTGCCATTTCTTCTGGGATCGGCTTATTCATTGCCTTTTTAGGTTTACAAAATGGTAAATTGATCGTTGCTAATAAATCAACTTTGGTAGGTTTAGGATCATTACACGATCCCCTCGTTTGGATCACTATCTTTGGTTTGCTAGTAACTGTCATTTTGATGATCTTGAACGTTCCTGGTGCAATCTTTATCGGAATGGTTCTTGCCGCTATCTTCGGGATCTGCACTGGGCAAATTGCATTGCCACACAAGGTGATTTCTACCGCACCTAGCTTAGCTCCAACCTTTGGTCAAGCTATTTTCCACGTAAAGGACATCAACTCCGTGCAAATGTGGGTTGTTGTCTTAACATTCCTGCTTGTTACTTTCTTCGATACTGCAGGTACCTTAATCGGACTTGCTCAACAAGCTGGTTTCATGAAGAACAACAAGATGCCACGTGTAGGTAAGGCCTTAGCAGCTGACTCAAGTGCGATGGCTGTTGGTTCAATCCTTGGTACTTCACCTGTTGGTGCCTTCGTTGAATCAAGTGCTGGTATCGCCGTTGGTGGCCGTACCGGTTTAACCGCAGTTTTTGTAGCGATCTTTTTCTTAATCTCAATGATTTTCAGTCCATTGCTTGGTGTTTTCACTAGCCAAGTTACTGCTCCTGCCTTAATCATTGTTGGAGTATTAATGGCACAAAATACTGCTCATATTCATTGGAACAAGTTGGAAATTGCAGTTCCTGCATTCTTGATTATTTTAGGGATGCCTCTTACTTACTCAATTTCAGACGGTTTATCATGGGGCATGATCACCTACCCTATCTGTATGCTTGCTGCTAAGCGTGGCAAGGAGGTCACACCGATGATGTGGGTACTGTTTGTAGTATTCCTGATCTTCCTGTGGGTGTTGAATTTTTAAGGAAATAATTAAATTTTGAAAAAGAGGACCAGCCAATTTTGACTAGTCCTTTTCGATTGTGTTTATTTTTTAAGCAAAAAATCAATAATATTCTGATGAATTATCCCATTGCGACTCATATCAAACTTGTCCATTGAAAGGACATATTTTGGATAATTGTCCGCAATGCCATCATATGCACCGAATTCACGTTCGATTTACCTCATTTATTATCGATTATAATCGATATAAATACAAAAATCATCAATCTTATCGATTATAATCGATAAGATTATTAAAAATGGGTGCTTTATCGAATATAGTCGATGTTTTTTGATAACTTAGCATTTTTTAGTATTATTCATCAATAAAAAATAAAAGAAGGTAGTCCTGTGACCATTGGTGAGGCATTAAAACAAATTAGACATGAATTATATCTTACTCAAGAGCAAATGTGTGCAGGTGTTGTAACTCGCTCCTTTTACGCTAAAGTTGAAAGCGGAAGAAATAGAATCAGCGCCGATAAATTAACTGAAATTCTATTTGAACACGATATTGATATTACATATTTTTATCAATTGCTTCGCAATACCTATAGCTCCCAATCTAAATTAAAAGAAAACGATCTGAATCAAAAGATGAACCAGGCTTTTAATAGTGGAAAAATTGAACTAATTGAACAAAATTATCATAAAATTCTTCTTCAATCTAATTCAAGCATTCTAAAACTGAGAGCTATGATTTCAGTAGCTAATCTAAAAGATGAATTAAACTTAATTGATCCCAAAGTAAAAGAAAAGCTTTTCGTTGAATTTGATGAAGGAGCAAATTGGATGACCAGACCTGATTTACTGCGATTATTTACAGATACAATGCCACTATGGGATTCATCTGACTTATCATTTTTTATCGGCAGGCTACTTGCGAAAGTACAAAAGGAGCATAATATACCTGAATTACTACAAGAAAGATATCTTCGCGTCTTCGAGAATTATTTAGCGGTATATTATAAGAAAAATAATCCTGTAAAAACCATAGATGTAAATGTTCAAAAAATATTTGATTATATTCTTAATCTAGAACCTACGGTACATTTCTTGCTTTACAAGATTGCTGCAGTATATTTGCAAAATTTATTTCTTGGTAACAAGGAAGAGGCACAAAAAATTAAAGACGAAATGAAAAAATATGGCTATCAAGATATAGTTAAAACTTGGCCAAAATGATTTTGTATAGTATGTGATACGAAACAACTCGATGCTGATTAATATCCTGTATGATTTAATTACTATTTATAGGCATGGCACAACAGCCGTGCCTTTTTTGAAAGGATATTTATGATCAAAGTTGAAAACCTAACTATCACAACCAGACAACCAATTTTAAAGAATTTTACGACTACTTTTAAAACTAGAAATATTTATCAGATTATGGCAGAAAACGGTGCCGGCAAAAGCACCTTTCTTAAAGCATTAACCCAACTAGTTAACTATAAAGGGGCTATCACTTTTGATAATTTGCCATTTAATCAAATTAAGGAGAAAATATTTTTCTTTGAGGAGAACAGCTGGCTTGACCCCAATCTAAACAGCTTAGATTATCTTCAATTTGTGAAAGATTCATGGCACTCGCAACACGATATAGATACAGAGCTCAGCTTTTGGGGAATAGATCAATTTGCAAAAGTACCCATTAAAAAATATTCTCTAGGGATGAAACAGAAATTAATTATCGCTATGTACTTAGTCAGTGATGCCCAATATTTATTAATGGATGAGATTACCAATGGCTTAGACGAAGAAAACAGAAACAAGCTCTACTGTAGATTAAACGATTTGATCAGTTTAAATGACAAATGCATTATTCTAACCTCTCACTATGCAAACGAAATTAATAATTTACATAACGTCACCAAGTTAAAACTAGAGAATTTAACAATGAATGAGGTGAAATAATGGCTTATATTCAATTTCAGCTAAAGAAGGCTTTCAAAAATAACATTTTTCTAATTACAGTACCATTATTACTAATAATTTCTTTTATCGTGCTCGGTCTTAATGCTACCACTTCTAGGAGTATGTCCTTAGAAAATCAAGCTAAGGGAAATCTAGCTATGCAAAATAATGCTATCAGTCAAATGGAGCATTCTCTGAAGCATTATAAGAAGAATGGCGAAGCATATAACTTAACCAAACAAAGTATTTCAGATACTAAAAAACAGCGCAAAGATAGTCAGAATCTACTCAATACATTCAAGCAACAAAATTGGCAAGAAGTTTATCACTATCAGCTAAAAGCCGCAAATTTGGCTAAAAATATTCAATTAAAAAATCATAATGTCAGCAACGATGAAAAAAATGCTCTAACTAAAAATGTAAAATTTTTTGAATATTTAACTAAACATCCACTTCCGTATGAAGACACTCCACCCGTGACTGGAATTCAATTTTTATTAGATTTAAACCAGCTATACCTGCCATTTTTATTCATTTTAGTAGTCACGTTTATTTTGACCCAACTCTATACTTCAAAATACAAAAACAAAGCAGATATTAGTTCGTTATTACCAATCACTAACAATCACAGATATGTATTTGATAATTTAATTGGCATAATCATTGCAGGTGGTATTTTTTACCTACTCAATATTTTAATATTCATAGTTGCAACACTAATTTTTAAAACTGGTAATCTGAATTATCCATTCTATCTCTACAAAAATCTAACCGGACAAACACTTAACGAGTATGTACCAACGCTAAAAATTATCATGCCAATCCTAGTACTTCAGCTTTTAGTGGGATTATTTATCATCAACTTTATCCAATTAATTTCTAATGTCGTACGTGACAAGTTTCCTACCTTATTTATTACGCTGATTTTGTTAATAGGAGTAAGTGTTTCAAGCACCGTGATTGAGCCGTTGCAAAAAGCAGCAGCATGGTTACCTACCACCTACTTTAATGTTATTGGTATAGTTTCTGGGAAAATTGCAGTGCAATATCATAATAATCAAGTAACTTTTATCTCTGGCTTAATCACATTGATTGCTGGCATACTAATTACCTATTGCCTAGGCTTAATTATCAATAAAATTAGACATTAACCAAAAAAGATTGCCTCAAACGACAATCTTTTTTTCATTCCCCAGGAAATATTACCGCCCTACTTCCAAACAATAGGACTTTTCATGACAATCGGGGCAGCGCAGTCTTCTCATCTTGGGCGTATGTGCAGCAAATATGAACGTTCTAAACGATGGAACAAAAGTATGACCACAATGCGGACACACATACGCTACTGCCTTGTAATAGTTTAGACTTAGCTTAAATGCACCAAATACAACAACGAGTAACATTATTCCAACTGAAGCAATTACACCAATATCATTTCCCCGCTTGCCAAAATAGAAAGCTAAAATAATCCCTATAATCTCGACTGCATCTAGCAATAAACCATAAACCAACATTCTTCTTCTGAACTTCTTTAAAATAGTCTCATTAGTCATCATCTTCGTAAGGTCAGTTAATTCTAAATTACTTTGTTTGGTTAGTATTTTTTGCAAATCATGAAGTTGCTTCTGTTGTGTCTGAAACTTTTCTATTTCTTCATTATTACTCTGCAATTGCGCATTCACCAATAAAGCCAACGATTCTTGCGCATGGTCAGCCTGCAATAATGTTTTTATCTTAGCTAGAGAAAAGCCTAATTCTTTTAAATAAATAATCACCTGTAATTGCTGCACTTGATCCTCGTTATAAAAGCGATAGCCATTTTCTGCCTTAGTTGGTTTAAGTAGCCCTTTTTGATCATAAAAACGTAATGTACGCGTACTTACTTGCAATTTTTTAGCAACTTCACCAATTCCATATCTTTCTGACATTACTTTTCACCTGCTTTCTAATTCAAATATACGGTTTTACGCAAGGTAAAGGTCAAGAGTTTTTCAAAATAAAGCGTATTCATTATCAAAATCGAATAAAGTCGTTTTATTCTATTGAAATTATTAACTATTTAAGTATAATTCTAATTGAATGTTCATATTATACAGACTATGGAGGAATAAATGAATTCTATCAGTAAGTTTTTTCATCTAAAAGAGAACAATACCTCTTTTAAAACAGAATTATTGGCTGGTCTTACTACTTTTGTAAGTATGTCATACATTCTGTTCGTTAACCCAAACGTCTTAGGTGCCAGCGGTATGGATAAAGGTGCTCTATTCACCGTTACTGCATTGTCGGCTGCCTTTACCTGTATCGTAATGGGGCTTATCGCTAACTACCCAATTGCTTCCGCACCAACTTTGGGCTTAAACGCCTTCTTTACCTATACTGTTTGTTTAGGCATGAAGGTTAAGTGGCAAACTGCTTTAGCAGCTGTTTTCGTTGCATCAATTCTGTTCATTTTGTTAACTGTCTTTAAGGTACGTGAAATGATCATTGATGCCATCCCTGCCGATATTAAATATGCTATTTCCGCAGGTATCGGCTTATTCATCGCCTTTATCGGTTTGCAAGGTGGTAAGTTGATTCAAAACAGTGATTCTACCTTAGTTACTATTGGTAGTCTCAACAACCCTACTGTTTGGATCACTATCTTTGGTTTAATCATTACTATTTTCTTAATGATTGCCAGAGTTCCAGGTGCCATCTTCATCGGAATGATCGCCGCTGCTGTTTTTGGCATAGTGACTGGTCAAATTCCCATGCCTAAAGGCGTTATCTCTTCAGTTCCAAGCATTGCTCCAACTTTTGGTCAAGCAGTCTTCCATATTGGCGATATTAATACCGTTCAAATGTGGATCGTTGTCTTTACATTCTTACTTGTTACTTTCTTTGATACCACTGGTACCTTAATTGGTTTGGTTCAACAAGCAGGTCTGATGAAGGACAACAAGATGCCACGTGCTGGTGAAGCTCTAGCAGCTGATTCCAGTGGTATGTTGGTCGGTTCTGTTCTTGGTACCTCACCTGTCGGTGCCTTCGTTGAATCAAGTTCTGGTATCGCTGTTGGTGGTCGTACCGGTTTAACTGCCGTTTGGGTTGGTATTTTCTTCCTTATTTCAACTATCTTCAGTCCAATTTTGAGTGTTTTCACTACCCAAGTTACAGCACCCGCTTTAATTATTGTTGGGGTATTAATGGCCGAAAACTTGGCACACGTTCACTGGACTAATCTTGAAATTGCCATCCCATGTTTCTTAATCGCATTGGGAATGCCTCTTACATACTCTATTTCAGACGGACTTGGCTGGGGTTTGATTGTCTACCCTGTATCAATGATCGCAGCCAAGCGTTTCAAAGAAATCACGCCAATGATGTGGATTTTGTTTATTGTTTTCGTAATCTACTTCGTTGTGCTGAATGTAAAATAATTCTATCTTATAAACCCTATCTTACTTTTACATTAATAGATACCCCCATCTAACCAAGTAGCATGTCTACTTGGTTTTTATTCTAAAAAGATGTCTGTTAATAGTATGGATGATGACAGCAGATTCTATTAGATGATATAATAATCAAAGAAAGGCTGTGACTAAAATGAAATCATATAAAAAAATTCAAGCTAATGTTGACTCCTCACTAGCACTTCAAGCAGAAGGAATTTTTCAAGATATAGGGCTCAATACCACTACCGCAATAAATGTGTTCTTAAAGAAAGTTGTGGCAACTGGTGGTATCCCATTTGAATTAAAAGAAACTCCTGAACAAAAAGCCTCAAGAGAATTAATTCAAAGCATCTCAAAAATCCCCCACAAAGAAGCTAAAACCAAAAAAGAAATTGAGGATTGGCTAGATGAGGACTAATGATATTGTAGATATTTATGTTGCTTACATTGATAAGCCTGGAGGAAAAAATAGGCCTGTATTAATAATTAAATTACTAAACAGTAAAGCTTGGCTGCTAAAAATCACTTCAAAATATAAAGAAAAAAGTGAAAATATCCGAAAGCATTACTTTCCCATTTTTGACTGGAAAAAATATAATTTAGATAAACCATCATACATTGATACTAAAAATTATTTAATAGTTAATATTAGTGATTTAAATATCGAAAAATACCGAGGCCATTTCTCAATAGCAGATTTACGCAAATTAAAAGATTTTATTGACGAAAATTCAAACTAAGAATTAAGCTATATGTTTTAGTTCCTAAACACAATCTCAAATATGAGATTGTGTTTTTATTTATCCAAATGGCATCTTTTGATAATCATTTGACGCCTTATGATGTTCGGATTCTTCTAAATTGCCGCTATACTATTTTCAACAAATCGAGTTATGAAAGATTTATTTAGGAGGAATTCATTATGACAACTCAAGAAGGAAAAACTGCTTTAATTACTGGTTCATACGGTGGGCTTGGTACCCAATTCGTTAACATTCATGCTTCACACGGGGGTGACTAATCCTAGTTGGTCGCAATGCTAAGAAATTAGCCGATCAACAAAAAGAAGCCCGTAGAAAGTAATCAACTTATCTTATAATATGGATCAAAAGGATGGTATTTGAATGAATCACTTTATCTTAGATGGTCGCTATGAAGACCTACTCTCTCACTATAAATTCAATGTTGAAGAAGCGCTAAAAAAAGCTAATATTCCTGAAGATTGTTTCAAAAAGCTCCATCCCTCAATGAGTGAACAACAATACTACAATTTTATGGCGGCTATTGGTGATCAGATTAGTGATCCATTCACTCCAATTGAAATTACAACTACAAATCCAATTGAATCTTTCTCCCCACCAATTTTTGCGGCATATAGTAGCCGTAACGGAGATATTTTTATCAAGCGTCTAGCCAAATATAAAAAGCTGATTGGCCCATTATCTTTTAAAATTGATGAGGATAGCAAGCAGCTCTCTATTACCCTAACTCCAAGTAATCAGCAATATTCCCTACCCTCTTTTCTAGTTTTATCAGAATTTGCATTTTTAGTGGGACTTTTGCGCAAGACGACCAAAGAAGCCATTTCCCCGCTGAAGATCACAATGACATCCCCCGTCAATGATGAGCAGGTCATTAACTTCTTTGGCTGCAAAATCGAATCGGGTAAAAGCAACACCATCACTTTTGCCAAAAAAGACTTGCAGGTCAATTTTATTAGTTATAACTAAGCAATGTGGGATTATTTCAAGCCTGAATTAACTAAACGCTTATCTGAATTATCCGTTGATGATTCAACTAGTGCTAGAGTACGTAGCATATTGACCGAATTACTCCCTAATGGTGAATTTACAGTTGACGATGTAGCTAAAAAGTTAGGTTATTCTAAACAGACTTTACAGAGAAAGTTGAGTAGCGAAAACACTACTTTTCAAAAACAACTGAACTCCACCCGAGAAGTTTTAGCGCTAAATTATTTACAAAACACCGATATGACAACTAGCGATATTGCTTACCTTCTAGGCTATCAGGAATTTAATTCGTTCTTACGTGCCTTCAGCATCTGGAAATGCATGAGCATTAGCGAATATCGTGAAAAAATGAATAAATAATAAAAAGCAGATATATTTTCTGTTTTTTTACTTTATAAAGGAAATAATATGAAATTTTTGCTATAATTTACTTTATAAAGGAAATAATATGAAAATTGCTAAAAATTTACTTTATGAAGGAAATAATATGCAGTTAAATTTAATTAACCGCCCACAGTATTTAAATCAATTACTTCAATTTCAAAATACAGAATTCATCAAAGTACTGACGGGAGTACGAAGATCAGGCAAATCTTATATTTTAATGCTTTATCGTGAATATTTACTCAAACACAACATAAATGAACATCAAATCATTTATATTTCTTTTGAAGACTTTGATAATATAGATCTTTATGAACCTAAAAAGCTTTATTCATACTTAAAAGAACGAATTATTAGTGACCAAAGAATGTACATTCTACTTGATGAAATCCAATATGTATCAGATTGGCAAAAAGTAGTAAATAGCCTTCGACTTAATCCTCTACTTGATATCACAATTACTGGCAGTAATTCCAATCTATTAAGTGGAGAATTAGCAACCTTACTATCAGGAAGATATGTAGAAATACATGTTTATCCTCTTTCTTTTAAAGAAATGCTAGATTTTAAACATATTTCTGAACCATCAGAGCGTCAGATTGATAACTTATATGATGAATACATTAAATATGGTGGTTTCCCCGCGGTAGTGTTAGCAAAAGAAGAATTAAAACAAACTATTCTTTCTGGAATTTACAATACCATTATTGTCAATGATATCGGCTACAAAAATGGATTAAGAGAACCAGAATTAGTTGCATTAGTAGCTAAATATCTAGCAGATTCGATTGGTCAATTAATTAATCCGAACAAGATTGTAAATACACTAAAATCAGCAAATTTTGATATCTCTTATAACGCTGTGCAGCGTTACCTTAAATATTTTGAAGAAGCATATCTTTTTTATAAATCTAGTCGTTATGATATTAGAGGGAGAAAGATTCTTTCTACTCAAGGTAAGTATTACATTGTAGATACTGGTTTGCGTACCCAAGCTTTAGGAGAAAGAAATAATGACCGCGGTAGTGTTTTAGAAAATATAGTTTATGTCGAATTACTTCGCCGGGGCTACACAGTTCAAATTGGTAAATTAGATAATAAAGAAATTGATTTCATCGTTTCCAAGGTAAATGATAAACAATATATTCAAGTAACCTACCAGCTTCCAGAAAATTCTACTAGAGAAACTGATAATTTACTTCAAATTCCAAATAACTACAAAAAAATAGTCATCACTGGCCGATATGAAAATGAAGAAATGATTTCCGGTATTCCAATAATCAATATTAAAGATTGGTTATTAAGCTCTAAAAACTGATCAAAATAGGATCGACTAACTCATGTCGATCCTATTTTTAAATTAAATTATGTTTTTTACAATAAGTAAAAATTCCGTCATCTTGCACGCTGCCACAGATGTCATCAACAATTTCCTTCACATCGTCTGTTGCGTTCCCCATTGCAACGCCGTGACCAACAGTCTTTAACATTTCAATATCGTTGCCGCCATCACCAAAGGCTATTGCTTCGCTCACAGGGATTTGATAATAATCTAACACTTTTTCAATTGCTACACCCTTACTACCAGTAGCTGGAATAATATCTGCTGCTCTATCCCACCAAGCTGTTACCTTAGCATTTTGCGTATTAGCTACAAGTCTGTCATAATCTTTTTCACGACAGCCTACCATTATTTGATAAACCGTATCCTGATCGACAACCACATCAAAATCTGGCGCCACTTTCAAATCCGTTCCACCAATAGCAAAGTATTCCTTTAAATCCTCATCAACACCATTAGCTGCAATCCGTGTTTTGGTAGCTACAGCTAACGGCCGATTTATTTTCTGAGCATTTTGAATCATCTGCAAGACATCTCCTTGCCTTAACGGATTATCAAAAACAATGTCTTGATCGTTATAGCAGTAAGAACCATTAAAAGTTAAATATGCATCAAAATCTACACCCAACTTAGGCAGTTGCACTGGTGGTCTGCCTGATGCAATACAAATCATAATACCGTTGTCTTGTAAAGCATGCAGTGTCTCTAGCATTTTAGGTGTAATTGATTTTTTCTTTTCAATTAAAGTACCATCTATATCAAAAAATATTATCTTAGGTTTGCTCATTATTTTTACCTTCTAAAGAATTTTCTACTAATTATTATACTTTAACCGATATTTCCCAGGAAATATTAAAATTGAGCTCTCTTCCTCAACATCTGTGCTAAACTAGATACAATTAGTTTCTTTAAAAGTTAATAGTTACGGAGGAATTTTTAAATGCAGACATTGGAAAAAGTCTTTCATTTACAAGATGCTCATACCACTGTTAAACGTGAGTTAATCGCTGCTTTAACCACTTTTGTCAGTCTCTCCTACATCTTATTCGTTAACCCAAACATTTTGCACGCAGCTGGTATCCCTAAAGGTGCCGCTTTTACTGTAACAGCTCTTGCCACAGCAGTTGGGTGTTTTTTAATGGGTTTTATTGCTAATTATCCGATTGCCTTAGCTCCAACCTTAGGTAGCGGTGCCTTTTTCGCTTATAACGTATGTGTTGGGATGCATATTTCTTGGGAAACAGCTTTGGCTGCAGTCCTTGTTGCTTCAGTTTTATTCATTTTAATTACTGTCTTTAAATTACGCGAATTAGTGGTTAATGCCATTCCACAAGATATGAAGTATGCTATTTCAGCAGGAATTGGGTTATTCATCGCTTTTATCGGTTTAAAAAATGGTCAATTAATTGTTAACAGTGACTCAACCTTAGTTACTTTAGGAAAATTTAGCACCCCAGCAGTTTGGATCACATTATTCGGTTTAATTTTAACTGTTGTATTAATGGCATTAAATGTACCTGGCTCTATTTTTATCGGTATGATTGTTACTGCAATCTTTGGTATGATTATTGGTCAAATTCCATTGCCACACAGTATTATCTCTGGTGCACCAAGTATTGCGCCAACTTTTGGTCAAGCTGTCTTCCATATTAAAGATATTAATACAGCCCAACTATGGATGGTTGTACTAACCTTCCTGCTGGTTACTTTCTTTGATACTGCCGGTACTTTAATTGGGATGACTGAACAAGCTGGCATGGTTGATAAGGATGGCAAGATTCCACGGATCGGTCGCGCCTTTTTAGCCGACTCAACTGCCATGGTTGAAGGTGCCGTCTTTGGTACTGCCCCACTTGGAACTTCTGTTGAATCTAGTGCTGGTATCGCTATGGGTGGTAGAACTGGACTTACCGCAATTTTTGTAGGGATCTTCTTCATTATCAGCATGATTTTCAGCCCGTTACTTCAAGTAATTCCAACTACTGTAACGGCTCCTGCTTTAATTATCGTTGGTGTACTGATGGCCAGCAACTTAAAGAAAATCGATTGGGAGAAGTTTGAAATTGCTTTTCCTGCCTTCCTTACTGTTGTAGGGATGCCATTAACCTACAGTATTTCAGATGGTTTGGCATTAGGCTTGATTGCATATCCAATCACAATGATTGCTTCCAAGCGTTACAAAGAAGTTAGTCCAATGATGTATATCTTGTTTGTGATATTCGTCATCTTCTTCTTGGTTACTAATTTATAACATGATATTACGACTCATTCTTTTAATTAAGAATGAGTTTTTTCTTTATAATAAAATATAGGTAGTTTCACATGAAACACACATACGAGAGGTATAATCATGAAGTTAAACAAAAAAGCACTTTGAATCATCGGAACTTTAATATTATCTGCCATTACTGGTATCTTTTTCTATTTAAATGGACATAGTGCATCTGCCACCGCTATTGGAGTTATCTTAGCAGGATTAACTTTATATTTTCTATTTCAGACCGGCCAATTATATAATAAGATCTGGCTTAAGATCTTAGTTTATCTTATTGATGCAGTTTGGATTTTAATTGTCTTGCTCACAATTAGCTTATTTATTCATTAACTTCCTTTTTCACCCCCCCAAAAAATAGCCTAAGTTGACAAAAAGCAAACACCATTTGACAAGATTCAGCCAAGATTTGCTCGACATTTTTAGCTAAAAAAGCCAATATTAAACTATAAATTTTCAAACGAGGAGTGAAAATGAATGATAGATATTCAAGCAATTGGTCAACGCATTAAGAGTTACCGCGAAAATGCTAAGCTAACTCAAGATAATCTTGCACAAAAGTTAAATGTTTCTCGTCAATCAGTTTCTAAATGGGAAAAAGGTGGTTCTTTACCAGATATTGACCGTTTAGTAACTATGAGTGAATTATTTGACATCTCTCTAGATAAGTTGATCTTAGGTAAAGACAAAAATGTTCAAAAAGTCGTTCTGGAAAAATCGCCCTCTACCCATCTTAATTTTTGGGATTTTTTAGCAAAATATTGGTGGATCATTCTTATTCTTTTACCATTAATCGGTGATGCTATTTCTGAAATTATTGAAGCTTTTTCGTAGGAGTTAAAAAATGAAAAAACAAATCTTCTTAATTACCTTATTATTCACAATATTAGTTAGTTTATCTGGCTGTCAATTTATCCCACATCATTACACTAATATCGGACCTACAATCAAGAAAAACATGACTCAACAAAATTTCAATGAGATTGATGCCGATGTAAGTTTATTAGACTTCAATTTACAAGTAAGTGATCATCCTAAGGTCATCTATCATGGTGGTAAAAAAATAATGCCCATAGTTAAAGTTAGAAATGGGAAATTAATTATTCGTGATCACCACCATGTTTTAATTAATATTAACAGCAACGAAAATAACTATTTGACTATCTATCTACCTAAAAAGCAATTAGCTAAAATCAAGATTAATACCGATGAGGGCGATATTACTTGTTACGGGCAAGTGAAAACCAAAAAGCTAGCCTTCCATAGTGATGACGGAGACATCAACGCTGACTACTTTAATGTGACAAATGGTTCTGTTAGTTCCGATGATGGTGATATACAAATTAAGGATTTACGTTCACTTGCCGGATTCAAAGCGACATCTAGTGATGGAGATATTTCAATCAAAAAATGTGATGCTTCAGGCGTAGATCTGAATTCCGACGATGGAGATGTTATCTATCATCGTCATAATTATAACAATGATGATGGTGGCTCTTACCAACACAACTTGCATAGTAAAAATGTCTTAATTGCAAATAGCGATGAGGGCGACATTAAAGTAAACAATTAATAATTACGATTCTAAAATGAGAAGCATGGATGAAAACATGCTTTTTTTGTTGCTTTATCGTTTACAACCGTAAATTTAAGTGGTATAGTTACATATGTAAACGATAGGAGGAAAAAATGGTCAAACTGCAAGAAAAAGAGAGCACAATTTCTGACAGTGAGTGGGAAATCATGCGAATTATCTGGACGATAGAACCCGTGAACTCTACTAAAATAATTCAAGAACTTCAAGCTAAGAAAGATTGGTCTGAATCAACAATTAAAACCCTATTGCGCCGTTTAGTTAATAAAAACTTATTGAATACTACTAAGGAAGGTCGTCATTTCGTTTACTCGGCTAAAGTTAATCAGGCGCAAGTAATGACTGAAGCAGCACAAGAATTGTTAGATCGGATGTGCAATATGCATAAAGGAGAGGTAATCTTGCAACTCCTAGCAGATTCTCCTATTTCTAAAAATGACTTAGCTAAAATGAAGCAGATCATTGATCAAAAAGAAAAGACTGCCCCTGAAACAGTGCCATGCAACTGTTTACCAGGAAAAGAGCATCTGTGCTAAAGAGAGGTAAATAAAATGGAAATTTCACAAATTATTACACTAATTGTAGCCATTCTACTAATTGGCTTTATCCTCTGGTGGTTCTTTGGTAAACATACAGAAACTGTCGGGACCGCTAATGTAGGCCAAGGATCACAAGAAGCAGATATCGTTGTTAAAGGCGGTTACTCCCCTTCAACGATTGTCTTAAAGCAAGGCGTTCCCGCCAAAGTGAACTTCGACATGCAGGACTCAACTGCCTGTTTATCTCATGTCGTCTTTGAACAACTTGGCGTTGACAAAGATTTAACTAAGCAAAAAGTTACTACAGTTGATATTCCGACTGATAAGAAAGGTACATATAATTTTGCCTGCGGGATGGATATGTTCCACGGTAAAGTCATTGTTAAATAAGGAGTTTACAAAATGAGTATTTTTTCAAAGAATCAAACTAAAAAAGTTGTTGTTAATGCAGAAAATCATGGTTATAAACCAAACACAGTTACTTTCAAGCAAGGTAAACCAGCTCGATTAAAGTTTATTCCATCAGATAATATGGGCTGCATGAATGAAGTAGTCTCTAAAGATTTAAATTTTGACCAAAAATTAGATGGTAAAAAAGAAGTTACGATTGACATTCCAACTGACAAGCCAGGTACTTACACCTACGCTTGTGGAATGGATATGTTCCGCGGAAAGGTTGTTATTAAATAATGAAACTTTCAAACATTAAGCGCTTCTGGATCTCATTTATTCTAGCTATTCCAATGCTAATCCAGATGTTCGCCATGCCCTTTCATTGGATGATGCCAGGCTATAATTGGATCGCTTTTATCACGACTACAATCATTATGGCGATTTCCGCTGCCCCTTACTGGAGCAGTGCTTGGGCCGCTTTTAAACACCATAACGCTAATATGAACACATTAGTAGCCGTCGGTACTTCTGTAGCTTACTTTTACAGTATCTTTGCTATGTTTACTGGACGTGAAGTCTACTTTGAAAGTGCTGCTTTCGTCACCGTCTTCGTTTTGCTCGGGGACGCAATGGAAGAAAAGATGCACAATAATGCCTCGAATGCTTTAGCTAAACTAATTGATCTGCAAGCTAAAGATGCTGAAGTTGAACGTGATGGCAAATTCATTAAGTTGCGACTAGATCAAGTTAAAGTTGGTGACATCATTCGCGTTAAGCCTGGTGAAAAAGTCCCTGTAGATGGCGTGATTGTTGACGGTTCATCGACTCTTGATGAATCAATGGTTACGGGTGAAAGTATGCCAGTTACTAAGAAAAAAGGCGACGATGTTGTTGGCTCAACCATCAATACTAATGGGACTTTTACCTTCAAAGCAACTAAGGTCGGTAGTGACACGATGCTTTCGCAGATTGTTGATTTAGTTAAAAAAGCTCAAACCAGCCATGCGCCGATTCAAAACCTAACTGATAAAATATCTAATATCTTTGTCCCAGTCGTTTTAATTATTGCAATTATTACCTTCGTAATTTGGTATGTTTTCTTAGGCGCAACATTGGTTAATGCTATGCTCTTCGCCGTTTCAGTAGTCGTAATTGCTTGTCCATGTGCACTAGGTTTAGCGACACCAACTGCTTTAATGGTTGGTACTGCCCGTAGCGCTAAGATGGGCGTTTTAATCAAGAACGGTGAAGTTCTTGAAGAAGTTAGCGACATTGATACCGTTGTGTTTGATAAGACTGGTACAATTACCGTTGGTAAGCCACAAGTTACTAATGTTGTAGGCAATAAAAACAAGGTTTTAGCTATTGCTGCTAGCTTGGAAGAAAATTCCGAACACCCACTAGCAACTGCCGTAGTTAAAACAGCACAAGAAGCCAATATTACAATTAAGCCTGTCAAAAACTTTGCAGCTATTGAAGGCCGCGGAGTTAAGGCAAACTATGGCAATCAAGAAGCTTTTGTTGGTAGCGATCGTTTATTAGAAAATATTTCTATTTCCCAGGAAATGAAAGATCAGGCTCTCCAACTTCAAAAAGAAGCAAAAACTGTAGTCTATGTTGGCCTAGGTAGTGACATCATTGGATTGATTGCAATTCAAGATGTACCTAAAGCAAGTTCTAAACAAGCGATTGTAGAACTGAAAAAGCGTGGTTTAAAGACAGTGATGCTTACCGGTGACAATCAAAATGTTGCCGAAGCAATTGGTCGTGAAGTCGGAATTGATCAAGTAATCGCCGGTGTTTTACCAACTGAAAAAGCCGCTGAGATTAAGAAATTGCAGGATGAAGGCAATAAAGTGGCCTTTGTCGGGGATGGTATTAACGACGCACCTGCACTGTCTACAGCTGATGTCGGCATCGCCATGGGATCAGGTACCGATATTGCTATTGAATCTGGTGGCATTGTTCTCGTTCAAAATGACTTAATGGGCGTAGTTAGAGCGCTTGAGATCTCTAAGAAGACTTTCAACAGAATCAAATTAAACCTCTTCTGGGCTCTTATTTACAACACTATTGGTATTCCAATTGCAGCAGGTTTATTCATGGCCTTTGGTCTGCAGCTTAGTCCTGAACTTGCAGGTTTAGCTATGGCCTTCTCTTCTGTTTCTGTTGTAACTAGTTCACTTTTATTGAATAAAACAAAAATTGCTGGTGAAACAGCTCAAGTTTCAAAGTAAAATAATTCTCCGACCGGATATTTTAATCCGGTTTTCTTTTTGTAAATTTTTCAATTTGCGACTTAAAGTTTCAGCAGTAATACCCAAATATGATGCTAAGTCTTTCTTTTTTAACTTTAATTCCACATTTTTACTCCCCTGTTTTTGAGCTAAGTCTTGCAAATAGGCCATTAAGCGTTCCTGAGCATCCATTGAATTGCGCCGAATAGAGTTAGTTTCGATTGTAACCAGCTGCTCGCCAAAATTATTAAGCAAATTCAATGCTAAATCTGGCGTCTTTTTCAATAACTTTTGAAAATCACGACGCTCAATAGAACAAACATAAGTATCTTGTAAAGCCTGCACAAAGTTTTCCTGGGCATGTTCTTGAAAAAGATTCTGCTGTCCATTAGCATCGCCTTGATTCAGCACACCTAATACGGTCTCTTTACCGTCTTCGTTGAGATTGTAAATCTTGGCACTGCCTTGATCCATAAAAAGCATTCCGTTCTTACCATCACCTGGTTGTCGAATAATACTGCCTTTTGGAAAATATTCTTGATGCGTTGAAATTGGTACTAGTTTTTCTAACATTTCATTTGGCAAATTTTTAAATATGGCTGCTTTGCGAATACAAGCCATGGGTGAATGTTGCATAAAAGCCTCATTTCTTGATCTAAGTCAATTTATTTTTATCTGCATCTTAATACAATGTATTTAACAACTCAAGCAGAAAGGAAATATTAATCATGACTAAATACATCGCACATATTGAGCCTTTAAACGCTGAAAAAATTGGTACCAAGGCACACGGTACTGCCACTTTTGAAGAAAAAGGTGATCAACTACATATTCACGTTGAGATGTTTGATACTCCAGCAAATATTGAACACTGGGAACATTTCCATGGCTTCCCGAATGGTCAAAAAGCTCATGTACCAACTGCAGCTCAAGACGTTAACCATGATGGCTTTATTGATTTACCAGAAACTGAGCCGGTCTCAGGAACTACAATGGTGCCACTTGATGATGCCCCAGAAAACATGAATATTCCTCATGATGGTTATCCTGTTGCCGACAGTAATGGACATTATGAATATGAGATTGATGTCTCATTAACAAAGCTACAAAAGAAATTCAAAGCTGCCTTTGGTAGCGATAAACTACAACTAGACAAGCGTGTAGTTTACGTTCATGGTGTACCTGCAGATCTGGAATTACCTGATACTGTAGGTGGTTGCGTAATGAGTTATGATGCCCATACTACCTTGCCAATCGCAGCTGGTGAAATTGAAAAAGCTTAAGTTAAAGTGTCTGGGAAAAAACTAAGCCTTAGATACTGAAAGACGATCAATCCAACTCTTAATTTGAGTTGCTTGACCGTCTTTTTCTGTCTATTTTTATTTTTGAACAAAGAAAATTGGTCTTTTGACCATCTTCTGTTCCAATATTTGCTTAAATTCATCATCATGAAGGCTATTCCTATATCTGTTTCAACCTTCTTTTTGCCTCTTAAATGAGTTCGGCGCATGCCAAAGACGTTCTTCAAATGTCCAAAAATCGGCTCCACATCATATTTCCTCATGCTGTAGATGTGTCTGCCTTCAGGACTTTGGAGAACTGCTTTGGCTTTTTCTTTTAGGTATTGCCAGTTAGGATTATAGCGAACCTGACGTTGGCGTCCGCTCTTAGTCTTGGCTAAGCGTTCTAATTCTGGCGTTAGTTGAAATTCATCTGCTTCATAGACCTTAAAATCACGAACCTGACCAGTCGATCGATCTTTACGTTGACTATAATATTTGAAGTTGAATCTGACGCCATTTTGATCAAGGTAATAATCATCTTTTTCATCATAGAACCAGTTAGCCAGCTTAGTTGGATCGTTGCGATACTTTCTGGTCTTTTCCTTTTCGTACATGGTATAAGGAATATAGTACTTCTTGTCTGAATACTCTTCTTCTAACATTGAATAATTATATTCGCTGCCATAACCAGCATCAGCGACAATCTTGTCAAACTTGTCTAGTGTCGTCATCTGCTTTAAAAATGGTTCGAAAGTTCTGAAATCAGTTGGATTAGGGTATAAAGCAAAGTCAACCACATATTGATCAGTGGTGGCGGCTTGAATATTGTAGCCTGGCTTGAGCTGGCCGTTCTTCATGTGATCTTCCTTCATATGCATGAAAGTCGCGTCATGATCTGTCTTAGAATAGCTGTTACGCCCTGCAAAGATTTCTTTCGCCTCTTCATATTTCTTCATTCGAGGAACATAGTCTTTTCTTAGTTTATGAAGCAGCTTTTTAAGACCGCGTCTTCTTGCTTTTCTAGGCGAACCGCCAGGGATTGCTTTGGGTTCTTGCTCAATTTCTTCGGTCAGCTTTTCAATCTCGGCTTCCGTTTCTTGTGCTAGCTCTGCCAAACCTTGACTGGTCTGGACTTTCTCTTTTGCCATTGCTTTGACGACTTCTTTGGCAATCAATTCATCATAAAGCTCAACCGCTTGACCTTTGAGCTTGTCATGAAATTTTTCAACTGCCTTGCGCCAAACAAAAGTATAGCGATTGGCGTCAGCTTCGATTTTAGTGCCATCAATAAAGATCGCTCCTTCATTGATAAGGCCCTCGGCTTCTAACAAATTGGTAAAGTAGAGGAAGCTTTTCTTAACCAGCTCATTGGCATGCTTGCTGGATCTAAAGTTATTGATAGTATGGTAAGAAATCTGTTGGTGTTCAGCCAAAGCCATCATCGGCACGTTTTCTTCCAGCATTAATTCGATTTTTCTGCCTGAAAATACTCTTCTGGAATAAGCAAAAAGCAAGATTTTAAGCATCATCGCTGGATGATAAGCTGGACGACCGGTTTTAGCAGTATTACCCAATAAGACATCTTCTGGAATTGAATCGACAAACCAGCTAATGGTATTAGCCAAATGATTATGAGGAATAGCGAAGTCTAAGTTGAGTGTTAAAGCTGTTTGACCTATGGTATAATTTTGATACATTAAGATTGCCTTCTTTCTTTTTGTTTTGTGGTGATTCAATAATATCAAGGAAGGCACTTAAAGTATAGAAAAAGAACGATGAAATCCATTAGGAAATCATCGTTCTTTTTTCCTGTCTGAGAATTAGTTTTTTCCCAGACACATGGATCATACTGATCTTTTTATTTTTTAAGCAATCTTAACTGCTCGGTTGCGCAAGACGTTACATTATCTTCTGAAACATATAGCGCACCTTGTCCAGGCGG
>ERZ1090868.20-NODE-20-length-89977-cov-47.945230_pt1 | contig 89977 bp, 100 predicted proteins | sample MGYA00478475_ERZ1090868 | MGnify/ENA primary metagenome ERZ1090868 (study PRJEB33644, sample SAMEA5815747) | chicken gut metagenome | biome: Chicken; feature: Gastrointestinal Tract; material: Caecum | place: Ireland | collected 2019-01-01 | study: A study of the...
CGCCCGCGATCTGCCCGGCGTGGCCCGGCTGCCGCCCCGCCCCCCCCCCCGCGGGGGGGCGCGGCGGGCCCCCCCCCCCCCCCCCCCCCCCCCCCGCCGCGTTTTCCCCGGTCGTACGGGCCGCCGTGGGCGGGGCCAATGACCGTGGGATGTGCGACGATGGAACATCGGAACACATGGCCGGCCACGGGACGACGCCGGCCGGGCCGGATTGACGGACGAGAAACACGAGGAACACCATGCCTTCAGGAACCAACCCCCGCGCCGCACGCATCGCGGCGCTGATCCAGCGCGTCATCGCCTCCTCGATGGAGGCCCAGCTGCATGACAAGCGTCTGGCGAACGTGACGATCACCGAGGTCCGCGTGACCAACGATCTGCAGCTGGCCAAGGTCTACTGGACCCAGCTCGGCCACGCCGGCAGGGAACAGGGCGAGCGCAAACGCGCCCAGGAGGCGCTGAACCAGGCCAAGGGCCGCCTGCGCTCGCTGGTCGGCACCAAGGCCGGCCTGCGCCTGACCCCGCAGCTGCAGTTCATCTTCGACGAGGTGCCGGGCGAGGCCCACGAGATCGAGGACATCCTGGCTATGGCCCGCAAGCGCGACGAGGAGCTGGCCAAGGCCCGCGAGACCGCCCAGTACGCCGGCGACGCCGACCCGTACAAGCACCCCGAACCCCGTGACGAGGACGCCGATCCGGATGAGGATGCGGACTGGGACGACGAGTCCGAGGACGACGACTGGGACGATCTCGACGACATCGACCTGGGCGGCGCGGTGTCCGGCGACTCCGACGTATCGGACGAGGCGTGACCTTGACGGATTCGGGTCTGCTGATCGTCGACAAACCGCAGGGCGTCACCAGCCATGACATCGTGGCCGCCGTGCGCGGCGCCCTGCATATGAAACGTGTCGGGCATGCCGGCACGCTCGACCCGATGGCCACCGGCGTGCTCGTTGTCGGATTCGGCAACGCCACGCGGCTGCTGAACGTCATCGTCGAGCATGACAAGACCTACGAGGCCACGATCCGGCTCGGCCAGCGCACCACCACCGATGACGCCGACGGCGAGATCGTCTCGACGCGCCCGGCTCCGGCCATGTCCCGTGAGGCGCTGCAGGCGGTGGTCGACGCGCAATTCACTGGAACGATTGAACAGGTGCCGAACACATATTCGGCCATCAAGATCAACGGCCAGCGCGCCTACGACCTGGCCCGCGACGGCCAGGAGGTGCGGCTCAAGGCCCGGCCGGTCACCATCCACGAGTTGGCGGTGCTCGATGCCCGGCCGGTGCTGGCCGCGGCTGTGGCCGAAGAACCGTCCGGCAATTCGCCGGAGAGACGTACGCCGGGGGATGACGAATCCAGCTTCGGTTCGGTGCCCGTATTGGATGTGGATGTGTGCGTCACCTGCTCGGCCGGCACCTACATCCGCGCCCTCGCCCGCGATCTGGGCGAGGCGCTGGGCGTCGGCGGGCACCTGACCCGTCTGCGCCGCACCCGCGTCGGGCGGTATCGCGCCGAGGACCCGCGCACGGTAACGGCCCACACCGAACAGCGCACGTTCACCACCCGCGACGGGCAGACCGTGACCCGCAGCCGAGCCGTGCTCGACGTCTCCGGCGACGAACTGGCCGCCCGTGCGCTGCCGATGGTCGAGGCGGCCTCCGCTGCGATGCCGGTGATCGAGGTGTCTGACGTTGAGGCCGCCGACCTGCGGTTCGGGCGCCGCATCCGTGTTGCGGGGGCGACGCCCCGTGGCGGGCGGCTGGCCGCGGTGATGCCGGAGCGCCACGACCTCGTGGCCATTGTGGAGCCGTGCGGCCGAGGCATGGCCAAACCCGTCACCGTATTCCCGGTAGAGTAGGGTGCCGAGCCGGTACCGCGCTTGAACAGCAAAGGACGATTATGGACATCAAGACGTTGACCCCCGATGACAACGGGCAGGTCGATTGGCCCGCACTCAGCCCCGACCGCAAGGCCGTGGTGACCGTCGGCGTGTTCGACGGCATGCACCAAGGGCATTGCGCGGTGATCGGCAAGGTGGTGGAACTGGCGCGGCAGACCGATTCGTTCGCCGTGGTGGTGCTGTTCGACCCGCGCCCCGGACTCGTGCATCGCTATGCGGCCGAGCACGATGGCGCCGAGCTGCCTGCGGACGCCGTGGATGTGGAGGCGCTGACCGGCACGGATCAGCGGCTGCGCATCATGCGGGACCTGGGCGTGGACGTGGTGCTGCAGGTCCGGTATTCGCTGGCGTTCGCGGCGAAGTCCTACCGGTTCTTCCTGGGGCAGATGGTCGGCCGTGTGGGCATGCGCACGCTGGTGCTGGGCGCCGACGCCGCGATGGGCAACAACCGCGAGGGCACGATCAAGGCGATCGACACGCTGGCGCAGGCCACCGGCGTATTCGAGCTGGTGGTGGTGGACGACCGCGGACCCGGCGAGGTGCGTATCCCGGCCGATGCGCGGCCGGAGGCGCCCACGGAGCCGGGGGAGCCGCAGGACCCGACCTCCGGCATGACCAAGGCGCAGCTGCGCGCGTGGAGCAAGAGGCATCAGGGACGCAGGACCCGCGCCTGGAGCTCCACGAATGTGCGGTATCTGCTCGGGCACGGCCGCATCAAGGATGCGAATGCGATCCTGGGGCGTCCGCATGCCGTCGAGGGCGTGGTGGTGCACGGCGAGGAGCGGGGCCGTACGCTCGGATTCCCGACCGCGAATCTGGGGGAGCGGCTGGACGGCTACCTGCCGGTGGATGGCGTGTATGCCGGATGGCTGGTCGATCTGGGGCCTGGGGAATCCTTCGGATTGGCATCGGACCAGGCTGGCCCGGATGCCGCGGGCGCCGAGGAACCCGCGTCCAAGCTGCACCCGTATGACGACCGTGGCGCGAGCGCGCGATGCGCCGCCGATTCCCCGTACCGTTGGCCCGCGGCGATCTCGATCGGCACCAAGCCGACGTTCAGCGAGCAGACGGGCCTGCACGAGCGTGTGGCCGAGGCCTACGCGATCACCGAGGACGGTTCCTGGCTGGACCTGTATGGGCACCGCGTGCGCGTCGAATTCGCGGGGTTCCTGCACCCGATGGTCCGCTACGACGGCGTCGACCAGCTGATCGACGCCCTGAACTCCTACGTGGACCAGACCAGGCGTCTGACCGCGTAGGAGTTCAGCTGCGGAAGTGGCTGAAGAACTCTCGGGTTTCCGGATTCTGGGATTCGTCCATAACCTCCCTCGGGGTGCCGTTCTCGGCGATCACGCCGCGGCGCAGCAACACGATGCGGTCCGCCGCATCATGGGCGAAGCTCATCTCGTGCGTGGCCATCAGGATGGTGGTGCCCTGCTCCTTCAACTCGGAGACCATGTCCAGCACCTCGCCGACCAGCATCGGGTCCAGCGCGGAGGTGATCTCGTCCAGCAGCAGCAGCTCGGGATTGGTCATCAGCGCACGGGCGATGGCCACACGCTGCTGCTGTCCGCCGGAGAGCTGGTCGGGGTAGGCGCCGGCCTTGGCCCGCATGCCGATGCGGTCGAGCAGTTCCAGCGCGCGCGCCTCGGCGCGGTCCTTGCCCCAATGGTGCACCTTGCGGGCGGCCAGGGTCACGTTCCTGATCACCGACATATGCGGGAACAGGTTGAACTGCTGGAACACCACGCCGATGCGGGAGCGGATGGCATCCTGGTCCGCGCGGGGATCGGTGATGTCGGTGCCGTTCAGCCAGATCTGCCCGTCATCCACCTGTTCGAGCAGGTTCACGCATTTCATCAGCGTGGACTTGCCGGAACCGGACGGGCCCAGCAGCGCCACCACCTCATGCTGATGGATGTCGAAGGAGATGCCGTTCAGCACATGGGCGTCGCCGAAGGATTTGCGGATGTTCTCCAGCCGCAGCACCACCGGCGCCTCGTCGAAGGCCTGCCTGGTTTCGGAAACGGTAGCCGTCATGCTCACACCACACCTCCGCTCTGTTCGCGCCTGCGCAGACGCTCGGAATACCAGTCGCTCAGCAGGATGAACGGCACGCTCATCAGGATGAACAGCAGGCTGGCCACCACATACGGGGTGAAGTTGTACGAGCTGGCCACCTCGATCTGCGCGGCGCGCACGGCGTCCACCGCGCCCAGCACGGAGATCAGGCCCACATCCTTCTGCATCGAGATGAAATCGTTCATCAGCGCCGGCGTCACCTTGCGCAACGCCTGCGGGATCACCACCAGCCAGGTGGTCTGTCCGGCGGTCAGGCCCAGGGAGCGTGCGGAGGCGCGCTGCGAGGGATGCACGTCGTTGAAGCCGGCGCGCAGCACCTCGGCCACATAGGCCGCATACCCGAGCACGATCGCGATCGTGCCCAGGATCGCCGGGTCGATACGCCCGAACAATCCCAGGCCGGGGATGCCGAAACCGATCAGATACAGCAGCACGATCATCGGGATGCCGCGCATCACGGTGGTGTAGACGGCGGCGATGACGCGCAACGGGAACATCACCGGGTTGCGGCTGGTGCGGATCAGTGCGATCAGGGTGGCCAGAATCGCCACACCGATTACGGCCACGATCAGGATCCGCAGATTCAGCCACAGGCCGTCCAGCACTTCGGGAAAGCATTTGGCGAAGTATTCGGCGGAGAAGAACGTCTCCTTGACATGCGGCCATCCGGGGGACATCTGCAGACCCACCACAACCACCAGGGCCAATACCACCGTGCTGAGCATGCTGATCGCCACGGACCGCAACTGCCGTTTGCGCCGCCAGGCGCGGCGGTCCAGTTCGACGTCGCTGACCGACGCCGCCCCGGCAACGGGGGAAGGGGAGGGAAGACTCATGGTTCCTACTCTAATTCGTTGGCGTAACAAGTATGCGGGGGGACGATACGCAACGGCCGGGCGCACCGAAGGCGTCCGGCCGTTGCATCAGGTCCCGGGTGCGTCGAACTGGGCCGTCAGGCGAGTTCGGGCAGGTCGGAGGTGTACTCGGCGAGCCACTGGTCCTGCAGCTTCTGCAGCGTGCCGTCGGCCTCCAGATCGTCCACGGCCTTGGTGGTGGCCTCGGTCAGCGGCGAATCCTTCGGCAGCACGATGCCCATGCCGTCCTTGTCCTCGGAGTCGGCGATGCGGCCGATCACCACGCCGTCCGCCACCTGGCCGGACTGCACCATGTACACGCACACGGTGGTGTCGGCCACCAGCGCGTCGATCTGTCCGGCGTCCAGCGCCTGGGCCAGCGAGGCGTCGTCGTTGAAGGTCTGCACGTTGTCGTTGATCTTCTCCTTGGCGTAGGTGTAGCCCTGCGTGCCCACGGTGGCGCCGACCACGGCATCCTTCAGGTCGGCGAGCGAGGTCGCGTCGGCGAACTTGCCGTCCTTCTTGACGATCACGGCGCGGGTGTCCTTGTAGTAGCCGGAGGAGAAGTCGACGGCCTGCTTGCGTTCGTCGGTGATGCCGAACTGCTGGATGTTCATATCCCAGTCCTTCGGGCCGGGGGCGATGGCCGCGTCGAAGGTCGTGCGGGTCCACACCACGTCGTCGGCGTCGAAGCCGAGCTGCTCGGCCACCGCGTAGGCCACGGCCGCCTCATAGCCTTCGCCGGACTCCGGATCGTCGTTGAGCACCCACGGCTCATACGCCGGATCGCCGGTGGCGATGGTCAGCTTGCCCGGGGTCACGGTCTGCTGCGTCAGATCGCCGCTGTTCGCCTGGGTGTTGTCGGCGGCGTCCTGCGCGGTGTCGGAGCCGCACGCGGCGGTCAGCGCGAGCGCGGCGATGCTGAGCGTCGCGGCGGCGCCGCGGATGAACTGCTTGCCGGAAATGGTCATGTCACTCTCCTGAACTCGATATGGTTGTGAACTCGATATGGTTGGCAATGCCTGCGTCCTTACGTATACTAGGACGCCGTTTGGCCAGAGGGAACCGTCCGGTCATCGGTTTTGCCGATAGCCGGTTATCAGCGCGATGTCTGCGGCTACTGCAGGGTGAACCCGGCGAATTCGAAACCGGGGCTGACCACGCAGGAGACGAGCGCGTCGCCGGCACCCGGCACGGTGCGCTGCCAGACGCCCGCGGGGATGACCAGATGGCCGACGGGTGCGGCGTCGCCGTCCTCGGACGCGGCGATGCCGGTGCCGAGCACGACGGTGCGGACGGCGGTCTCGTCCGGGGCCTCGCCGCTGCCGGCCATCTCGATGGTGACCGGCGCGGGGCCGTGCCACAGCCAGATCTCGTCGGCGTCGACCTTGTGCCAGGCGCTGGCGTCGCCTTTGGCCAGCAGGAAGTAGATCAGCGACGACAGCGGCCTGCGTCCGGACTGGTCGTTGATCGGCGACTGCCAGTCGCGCACGTACCAGCCGCCTTCGGGATGGGGTTCGAGGCCGAGTCGTTCGACGACGGACCGGGCATAGGGGCTCATGTCAGTGAGGGATACGCTCATCGGGATGTCCTTTTGTGCTGTGGGTGGGGGTGCGCCGGCATTATGTCAGGCGCGTGGGTCGGCCGTCTCGTCGTCGGGCGCGTTGAAGGCGCCGTGGTTGTAGACGAGGCGACCGGAGATGACGGTGGCCCGGTTGGTGCCGGCACCGTGCCGGACCAGGGTTTCGATGGTGGTTTCGATGTCGGCCGGGGAGGCGATGTCGACGGGGATGTCGAAGAACGCCAGGTCGGCGGTGGCGCCGGCGTTGACCTGGCCGATGCGGCCGGCGCCCACGTGCATGCCCATCTCCTGCGCGCCGCCGATGGTGAGCATGCGGATGATGCGGTGGGACAGGTCGTTGGCCCGGTAGCCCTGCGCCCGCGCCAGGTCGTAGAGCATGGCCGCGTCGTCGAGCACATCCAGGCTGGGGGAGCTGGACAGCGAGTCGGTGCCGATGGCCAGCAGGTTGCCCTCCTCCAGGTAGGCGCGCACGGGCGCGTCCTTGCCGGTGACCGTGATGCGGTTCGACCGGGGGCACAACGCCACGCCGACCCCGCGCTGGCGCAGGATCCGCCGGTCTTCGGCGCTCGCCCACACGCCGTGGGCGATGTGCACGTCGGGGCCCAGGGATCCGAGCTGGTCGAGGAACTGGATGGCGGAGGCGTTGAGCCCCTCGCGTTTGAGCTCGGTGTAGCTGGTCCAATGCCGGTCACGCCAGGCCGCGGCCGAATAGATGGTCAGGTCGTCGGTGTCCGCGCCGGCCTCCATCGGCGTTTCGGCCAGGTGGATGTGCAGGCGCATGTCCAGCTGGCGGGCGATGTCGGGCAGGTCCACGAACGGCGCGGTCTCCAGGGTGTACGGGGCGTGCGGGCTGATGCCGATGCTGGGCAGGCCCTCCTGCCGCATCGTGCCCAGATGGCCGACCAGTTCGCTGATGCCGGCGGTTTTCCAATCGCTGTTGCGCCAGTTCATCACCTCCCAGTAGGCCACGCCGTGCATGCCCTGCGAGGCGAGCGCGTCGGCCGCCTCCGGGTCGGTCACGATGTCGGCGGCCGCCGTGGTGCCGGCCTGAACCATCATGCGCGCGCCGGCTCGGGCCGAATCGCGCCACACGTTGCCGTCCAGCCCGTCGTAGACGTCGTCGAACGCGCGCTCCCAATCGTGGAAGCTGCCGTACGATCCGCGCCCCACCTCGGCCACCACCGTGTACTGCAGATGGGTGTGCGCGTTGACCAGGCCGGGGGTGATGACGCCGTGCCAGTGGCGTTCCTCCACGCGGGCGCCGGCGGCCAGTTCGGATTCGAGGGTGTCCCACACCCAACGACGGGTGCCGACGTGCACCACCCTGCTGCCGGACACGGCGATGGCGCCGTTGAGGATGACCGGTCCGGTGACCGGGATGATCAGGGGCGCCGAATACAGCGTGACCTGTGTGAGCGGCTCGGGATGCGCCGCGGCGTACAACGGGTCGTGGATGTTCACTGCCCCTCCTGTGTCTGCGATCGGCGTTCGGTTTCCGCGAACCGGGTCATCGTCCAGTCGTATCCGTTCTCCGCTACGGCATGGCTGGCGTGGAACCCGCGCACGGACAGGGCGGCGGCGGCGATGCGGCGGTCCGCGTCGGCGTCCAGTCGGTGCAGTCCGGGGCGGAGGGTGCCCCTCGTGCGCCACAGGTGCGTGACGGCCGACACCTGCACGGCGAAGCTCAGGTCCATGATCTCGATCGGGTTGCCGCCGCCGGCCGTGTAGTTGACGCCGTCGCCCTCGGCCAGCAGCCGGATGACCGGACCATCGGGTACGGCCAGGTCGCGGATGCGGCATCCGGTCTCGCTGCGGAAGTCCGGGATGTCGTCCAGGGCGATCTCGTTGGCGATGCCGCCGATGACGGCCAGCGCCGCCTCCTGCCGCATGCGCTGGAGGTGTTCCAACGCGATGGTGTGCCGCACGCCGGTGGCCGAGACGACGATATCCGCGTCAGCCAGCGCCTCGTCGATATCCATCGCGGCGAATCCGTCGAACACGGCCTGCAGGGCGGCCACGGGGTCGGTGTCGCAGACGGCGACCCGTGCACCGAGCGCACGGATACGCAGGGCGAAGCCGCGGCCGACCGGCCCGTAGCCGACCACCGTCACCCGCGCCCCCTCGAACGCATGGGCGCCGAGGATGTCCTGCATGGTGGTCACGCAGGTTTCGCCGGTGCCGTGCGTGTTGTCGAATCCGGTTTTCAGGATGCTGTCGTTGACCGCGATGACCGGGAACGTCAGCGCCCCGGCATCCTGCATGGCCTGGAACGCGCGGACGCCGCTGGTGGTCTCCTCGGATACGCCGATCAGGCCGTCCAGCAGCTCCGGCCGTTCGAGCGCGGCGAGTCGGGCGAAGCTCGCGCCGTCGTCGATGATGATCTGCGGGCGGATTTCATCCAGCAGCCGCAGCGCCCCCTGATGCGCCTGTTCGGCGGTCCACCCCGCATCGGCCTGAACCGTGATCCCCTCCCGACGCAGCTGATCGGCCACACGCTGATCGGTGGATTCCGGCTCGCAGAATACGCCCACCACGGCGCCTGCGGCCTTCAGCAGCCGCAGCAGCACGGCCGTCTTCGGCTCTAGGATCAGACAGACCGCAATGCGTACGCCATGCAGGTCCGTTTCGCGGGTCAGCTCGTCCAGCAGCGCGGCGGTCACCGGCATATGCGCCTGCGCGGCATCCATCGCCTCCACGCCGTCGGCGTGACGGGAATCGAACAGCCCCCCAACGGGGGCAGACGGGTCGAGCGGCGCCTCACCGGCTTTTAACAGGTCGTCCGTGCACGTCGCGTCGTCGGGGGTGGGCACCATACCCCACTGTGCAGCCTGCAATCGGAACCGTTCAACGGCCGGCTCCCCGTCGTCCGGCATCACAACACGGCGGCCGGCCAGCGAACGGTTCGTACGCTGGGACACCTCGGCCGCCCACGTGGCGAAATCCCAATCATCCGCGCCAAGAAAACCCAATGCCATGAGTGACATCATAACCATCCCGTTACGGCGACATCGCCGGCGGCGGCTACCGTCCGGTCAACCCCAACGCCTCCAATGCGTCCCGCAGCGTGTCCACCTCCACCAGTTGTAGCCCGGGAATCCTGTTCCCGCGCCGCAATCTGGGCACCACGGCCGTCGTGAAGCCGAGCCGAGCCGCCTCGCGCAGCCGCTGCTCCAACCGCGGCGCGGGCCGTACCTGCCCGGTCAGGCTGATCTCGCCGATCGCGCAGGTTGTGCGCGGAATCGGACGGGAACGCGCCGCGCTCGCCAACGCCGCCACAATCGCCAGATCGCAGGCGGGCTCCTTCGCCACCCCGCCGGCGATCGTGGACACATACAGGTCGTTGCCCAGCAGATTGATCCGTCCGTGCCGGTACAGCACGGCCACCAGCATCGCGATGCGGTTCGTGTCCACGCCGTTGACCGCACGCCGCGGCGTCGGCAGCACCGAATTCGTCACCAACGCCTGCACCTCGATCGGCAGCGAACGATGCCCGTCCAGCGTGAACGTCACGCAGGTGCCCTCCACCGGCGTCTCGGCATCGGACAGGAACAACCCGGAGGGGTCGGCCACCTCCGCCACGCCCTCGCCGCTCATATCGAAGCAGCCTACCTCGTCAGTCGGGCCGAAGCGGTTCTTCACCGCACGCAGCATGCGCAGGGCGGTCTGGGCGTCGCCCTCGAACTGGCAGACCACATCCACCAGATGCTCCAGCGTGCGCGGCCCGGCGATCGACCCGTCCTTGGTCACATGCCCGACCAGCAGCACCGGCACGTCCAGGCTTTTGGCCGTGTCGATCAAGGCGCTCGCCACCTCGCGCACCTGCGTGGAGCCGCCGGAGATGCCATCGACCTCCTGGGAGACGATGGTCTGCGCCGAATCGACGATGGCCAGCGCCGGGTGCTCCCGCTCGATCAGCCCCAGCACGGTCGCCAGATCGGTGGTGGAGGCCAGCAGCAGATTCGGGGTCACCGCGTCGATGCGTGTGGCCCGCATGCGCACTTGCGCTTGGGACTCCTCGCCGGACAGATACAGCACGGTGCGATCCGGATGCCGCTTGGCCACGGCGCCGGCGGTCTGCAGCAGCAGGGTGGATTTGCCGATGCCGGGTTCTCCTGCGACAAGCGTGACCGATCCGGGCACGATGCCGCCGCCCAAGACCCGATCGAATTCGCCGAACCCGGTGGGCAGGCGATGGACGGATTCGGTGCCGACCTCGGTGATCGGCGTGGCGGTGCCATCCCCGACATGAAGCGCCGTGGTGCGCGAGGTGCGCCCGGGCGCGGCCGTGCGCGTGCCGGCGGCGGGCCTCGACTCGCGGAATTCCTCCACCGTGCCCCACTGGCCGCATTCGGGGCAGCGGCCATACCATTTGGGGCCGTTCCATCCGCATTCGGAGCATACGTACTGCGTCGAGGTCTTCGCCATATCTCGACGCTATCGGTGTTCGCAGACAAGGTGTGCGGCCGGTTGTGCCGTTCCGGGGCAAAACCGTGGGACTCCCCGGCGGCGCGTCATGCCGCTGTGAGAGAATCGGGAGCATGTCGAATACTCAAGGTTCCTCTTCTCATGGCAAGTTGATCGCCGTGGTCGTGGCCGCGGCGGTGGTGATCATCCTGGCGGTGCTCTCGGCGTTCGTATGGCCGGGCTGGGCTATTCGTCACGATGACGGTCAGTCGGACGCGCAGACGCAGCAGACCGCTCCGGAGCGTCCGAAGACGCCGAGCATCGATGCCGTCGCGTTGCCGGAGGACGCCACCGAGCTGCTCAAGGCGATGCCCGACAGCGTGCTGAATTTCGCGCGTACTGCGGCCGCCGCCAGCACCAGCTGGGGATCCTCCACGCCGCTGGAGGAGTACACGATGACGTACTCCACCGGCCAGACTGCCGAGGACGTCACGCTGATCGCGGCGCAGTGGTCCACGGCCGATGCGGCCAAGACGCAGTATGACGCGCTGGCCGGCGCCCTGACCGGCGAGGAGCTGGGCTCCGGCGAGGTCAAGGTGTCCGGGGAGACCAAGGGCAGCTATGTGGCCAAGCTGGATGCCGCCGATGACACCAAGGCGGTGGCGGTGTGGCAGAACGATACGGTGGTGTTCCAGGCGACCGGTGCCGAGGATTCGGTTGTCGATTTCTACATGGAGTTCCCGCTGTAATCCTGCCGTAATTGAGGATGCGACGCGGGCGCCGTTAGGCAAAGTCCCCGAAGCAGTGTACTATTGGGCAAGTTGCAATCTTTACGATAACTAGGAACGGAGGCTCACGATGGGTTCGGTCATCAAGAAGCGCCGCAAGCGGATGAGCAAGAAGAAGCACCGCAAACTGCTGCGTAAGACTCGTCACCAGCGCAAGTAGTCTTGAGCTGAGCTCGATGAGCATCAGAAAACCCCGCAGGATCCTGCGGGGTTTTTCCGTATCTGTGCCCGAGTCGTCCTTCTCGGACTCTGATCCATCGTGACGGTGATGCAAGTCGTTGGCCGTTGGCATTCCGCCCAATGCGCGGATGGCTCATGGCCGCAATGGATCAGAGTCCGAAAAGCTGGGTCTTACTTGTTGGAGTTGGTCAGCACGCGCGGGCCGTTCGGGTCGCCCACGATCACCGTGTCGACCATGTTGAGGAACAGGCCGTGCTCCACCACGCCCACGGTGGTGATCAGGTCCTCGGCGAGCTCCTTCGGATGGTCGATGCGCTCCAGGTGCAGGTCCACCACGTAGTTGTTCTCGTCGGTGCGCACAGGCTGGCCGTCGGCGTCCAGGCGCAGCACCGGCTTGTAGCCGCGGGCCTCGAACTTCTTGACCACCTGGCCGGCGCCGAACGGGATGACCTCGACCGGCAGCGGGAACTTGCCGATGGTGTCCACGATCTTGGATTCGTCCACGATCCAGACGATCTTGTTGGAGTTGACGGCCACGATCTTCTCCCACAGCAGCGCGGCGCCGCCGCCCTTGATGCCGTTGAAGTTGTTGTCCACCTCGTCGGCGCCGTCAATGGTCACGTCGATGTGGTCCACATCGTCGATGTCCACGATCTTGATGCCGTAGCTCTCGGCCTGCTCCTGGGTGCGGCGGGAAGTCGTGACGCCAGTGAACTGCAGGCCCTCTTCCTGCACGCGGCGGCCGAGCTCGTCAACCAGGAACCGAACGGTGGAACCCGTGCCCAGACCGGCGATCATGCCGTTCTCGATCAGCTTGGCGGCTTCGATGCCGGCCGCCTTCTTCAGCGCATCCTGCTGTGCCTTATCCATAATCTGCTCCTTCGGCGGATACTCTCCCCGGACCCGACACGGTCCGAAGCTCAGTACCCCATAGTATCGGATGTTGCGCCGCGATGCATACGTTTGCGATGATTCGTCCGATCGGCTGCATGAATGGCATATCCGATGACGACGGAGACGGGAACGGATGAGGCGCGTGGCTGGCGGCACGGAATGAGGCGCGTCCGCAGGCACGGTCAGCCGCGCCTCACCTGGAAAACTGCTCCGTCCAGCGTGAGTGTGCCATCGCCTTGTACGTACCCCTCGACCTCGATGACGCCGCGGATGAATCGCGGCGACCCATTGTAGGTGGGGGAGGAGGCGGGCGGCGGCGAGAACCGCAGCGTGCCAGAGACCGTAAGCCCGGACCGGGAACGTTGCGCGGTTGCTCCGCCGGAGGTCGGGGAGGGGGCGGGCGTCGCGCCATGTCCTGCGATGCGGGGGGACTCGTTGGTGGTCCGGCTCGCGTCATCGGCGGTTCGGGCCGCAATGGCGGTGGGTTTGTCTGCCTCCGGCGATGAATCGGTTGTGGCGGTGTCGGTTGTGGCGGTATTGATCGTGTCGTCCGTATTGTCGGCGAACGGGTAGTCCGGCACCCCCTCCGGTTCGGTCAGCATCTCGGCCAGCGACGGGCGTCGGTCGTGACTCGTCGTATGCCGGGACTCGCCGTCATCATCCTGCGAGCCGCGGCCCAGATGGTAGTCGGCGTCGCTGATGGCCCCGTCGAGCAGCATCTGCGCGTCGCCGGGGACGTCGAGTCCATCCGCGTACTCGGAGGACATCAGCGACTGCCATCCCTCCTTCGGCAGGTAGCCGTCCCTGGCCTTGCTGCGGCAGTCCGCGGCGTACGTGCGGGCCAGCTCGTCGACCTTCTCGTTGCCGGCGTTGCCGGCGTGTCCCTTGACCCACACGAACTTGACCGAACCGGCGCGCTTGGACAGTTCGGCGTCGATGGCCTTGATGAGTGCGGCGTTCTTGACCGGCTTCTTCTGGCTGTTCTTCCAGCCGTTCCGCTTCCAGCCGTGCACCCACTTGGTCGAGCAGTTGATCGCGTACTGCGAATCGGTTTCGATGACCAGCGGTTCGCTGCCCGGGTGCGCGCGCAACGCCTCCAGCACGGCGCACAGCTCGCCGATCTGGTTGGTGCCGTTCGTGGCGCCGCCCGCGTCGCAGTCGCCGGGGTGCTCATGCCCGGGCTGGCCGCCGGCGTGCGGCGTATGGTCGGCCCATGCCCAGCCCATCGGTCCATTGGGATTGCCGAGCGCCGAACCGTCCGTGGAAACCGTAATCGTCATGCGTCCCACCCTAAGGCAAGGTGCGGAGCGACCTCTTGATGTTGTAGCACGGGCCATTCAAGAGTGTGCTTTCTAATGGTTTTTTATTCCATTAGGAGCTTTGACCTCCGGTGACGTTTTCGCGTTCCGTGGGGTAGTCGCACTCTTGGCGACGTGTCTCCGTCCCGATGACGGTCGGGGTGGGAGCATCGCTCGCCGTGCTCGTTGCGGAGCGTGGCGAGGATTTGCTTCCTGCCGATGAAACGCCATCCATCCCTGCGGGAACGTCTCGCACGTATGTTGCGGCTGGCGTTGATGTCGGCATGAAGCGTGTATCCGCAGCAGATGCAGCGGAACAGGTCTCTGGTTTTGCGGTTGCGAGGGTCGGTGCATCCGCAGTTCGGGCATTCCTGCGACGTGTATGCGGGGTTGACTTTGGTGACGGTGACGCCCTTGTTGTCTTGCAGGTCTTGGAGTTTGCATTTGACCGCGTTGCGTCCCGCACGGCTGACGATGCGGTTCATCCTGCGGGTGAGTCCGCCGTGGCGGAAGTCGAGTTCCTCTACGACTATTTCCTTGATGTCCTGTTCGCCCAGCCGGTTGAGCAGCCGGTTGACCTCGTTGGTCACATGGTCGCGTATGCGTTTGTTCAACCGGCGGTAACGTTTCGATTCCCGGCAGGGGATATGGCTGCGGTTCAGCTCCTTGGTGAGCGTTTCGAGTTCCGTGTCGCGTTCCGACAGCCATGCGTACAGTTCGAGTCCCAAGAGTCGCCCGTCGCTGGTGGCGAACAGGCTTTTTACTCCCCAGTCAACGCCGATAATCTCGCCCGTCCGTCTGGGCGTGGCCTTCGGGCTGGTGGTCATCACATGGAACGTCCACCCCTCCTCCGGGGTGTGGGTGGCTTGCAGATGATTCGCCAAGGTCTCGTTGTTGACCGCCAGATTCTCTTCCAGCCGGGGGTCGGCGATTATCGGGATGCGAATCGGACGCCCCCTGTCCAAGGTGCTGACCGCGACCCACCAACGATAATGGACGGCGTTCACGGCATCCTCGACTCGGGCTATCTTCCCGTCCATGCTCATCGTCCGGCAACGTCCCATGCGGGGGAACGGGACTTGTTTGCGCAGGTGTTTGATGATGCGGCGCGCCATGCGGTGAGCCTCATCATCCTCCGGCTTCCACCATTCATGCCGCCGGTTGATGTCGTACAGTTCCCGCTTCATGTCCGAGCTTAGGCTACTGCCGTTGACGACGCGGCGAAACTCGGTCTCCCTGAGTTCCACCCAAGAATCCAACGCGCCTTTGGCCTGACGCGTCACGGAATCCCACTGGCGCTGGGACAGCCAGCCGGGGAAACGCTTCGTATCCATCCAGCGTGGCACTTCCCCGCCGGATGTCAATATGCGCGTCCAACCGCCCATTGCAAACACGAGGCCGCGACGCCATACCGGCAACAGACGGTCGAACTCCGCGAGCTTCCGATTGTTCATCGGACTGCCCGCGTTGTACGCATGATAGGAGACGTTACGCTTGGAAGGCATCGCGCTCACCGTCCTCCACGATACGGACCATGGCCTCCGCGCGTTTGGAACGCCGTTGCCCGTACAGGCGGGCGCTGAACGAGTAGATGATGCTCACCAAATCCTGCACCAAGTCCGCCCGGTCGTCGCCCGCCTCGTTGATGACCACGATGCGACGCCCCTGCTGTTCAATGAACAGACGGAACCATTCAAACCCGAACCGGGTCAGCCTGTCCTTGTGCTCCACGATGAGCGTCCCCCAATCATCGCGCTTCAGCAACGCGGACAGACGGCGACGCTTGTCGTTCACCCCAGAACCGACCTCGGACACGGACGCGACCACCCGATAACCATTGGCGATGGCCCAATCCTCCACACGCTTCTGCTGCGCGGGCAGTTGGGTCTTGCGTTTCGACGGGTCGGAGACACGGGCGTACACGGCGGCGTCGTTCAGGCGCGCCTGCGTCTCGTCGGGCACGATTATCGTCCCCGACTCGTCTTGCCAAGCGCCGGGAATCTTCCCCGCCTTGAACCGGTTCCAAGCGGCACGATACTGGATGCCATGCTTGGCCGCGTACTCCGACAGCTTCATAAACAATATGATACCATATAAGTATAGAAAATACTAGAAAACAAGCAACTAATTACGAGACGCGTTCTGGGTGGTGCGTACCTCATGGCTGTGGTACGCAATCACTGAATGCGGTTTTTGGTGTTTCGTACCGTACCACAAGCTCAATTCGTTTCAGAGAACGTTGGAATTCCAGGGATTCCTCCTCTGGGAATCTCGTGTGGTACGGTACGGAATTCCTCAAGCGGGATGTTGAGGATTCCGTACCACACTGGGCATGTCCGCCATATCATGTGAGGACCGGCGACCATAGATAAAGGGGCGCTCCCTGCCGGGAACGCCCCTCCTTCACGGTTTTGCCGAGAGGGCGATTACTCGCCGAGCGCCTTGTCGACCACCTCGGTGGCCTCGTCGAGCACCTTGTCCAGCGCCTCGGGGGAGACGAAGGACTCGGCGTACACCTTGTAGATGTTCTCGGTGCCGGACGGGCGGGCCGCGAACCAGTTGTCCTTGGTCACCACCTTCAGGCCGCCGATCTTCGCGCCGTTGCCCGGCGCCTCGGTCAGCTTGGCCTCGATGTCCTCGCCTGCCAGCTGGGTGGCGGTCACGTCTTCGCCGGACAGGGCCGCGAACTTGGCCTTCTGCTCAAGCGTGGTCGGGGTGTCGACGCGCTTGTACCAGCTCTCGCCGAAACGCTCGACCTGCTCCTGATGCAGCTGGGCCGGGTTCTTGCCGGTCTTGGCGGTGATCTCGGCGGCCAGCAGGTCGGGGATCAGGCCGTCCTTGTCGGTGGTCCACACGCGGCCGTCCATGCGCAGGAAGCTCATGCCGGAGCTCTCCTCGCCACCGAAGGCCACCTCGCCCTTGAACAGCGGGTCCACGAACCACTTGAAGCCGACCGGCACCTCGACCAGCTTGGCGCCGATGGAAGCGGCCACGCGGTCGATCAGCGAGGAGGAGACCAGGGTCTTGCCGATGCCGGCGCCCTCCGGCCAGCCCGGACGGTTGCCGCCGAACAGGTACTCCACGCACACGGCGATGTAGTGGTTCGGGTTCATCACGCCCCAGTTCGGGCACACGATGCCGTGGCGGTCGGCATCCGGATCGGTGCCGCCGACTAGGTCGTACTTCTCCCACGCGCCGGCGTTGAGCTCGTCGACCAGGCCCTTCATGGCGTAGGTCGAGCTTGGGTCCATGCGGATCTTGCCGTCGTGGTCGATGGTCATGAAGCTCCAGGTCGGATCGACCTCGGGGCGCACCACGTCGATCGTCAGGCCGTACTTCTCGTTCATCAGCGGCCAGTAGTTCACCGACGCGCCGCCGAGCGGGTCGATGCCCAGACGCACGCCCGAGGAGCGGATCACGTCGAAATCGATGACGTTGCCCAGATCGGAGACGTAGTGGTCGCGGTAGTCGAAACGTTCGACCAGATCGGACTTGACGGCCTGCTCGAACGGGACGCGCTTGACGTTCTTGTAATCGCCGAGCAGTTCGTTGGCGCGCGCGGCGATGGCGTTGGTCGCCTCGGCCGGGGCCGGGCCGCCGGTCGGCGGGTCGTACTTGAAGCCGCCGTCGGTGGGCGGGTTGTGCGACGGGGTGACCACGATGCCGTCGGCCAAATCCTCGCCGGAGAACCGCTGTGTGCCGTCGGCCGCGCGGTTGTGGGTCAGGATGGCCTGGGAGACGACCGGGGTGGGGGTGTAGTCGTCGCGCGAATCGATGCGCACGCGCACGCCGTTGGCGACGAGCACCTCGATGGCGGTCTTCCATGCCGGCTCGGACAGGGCGTGGGTGTCGCGGCCGATGTACAGCGGACCGGTGACGCCCTGGGTCTTGCGGTATTCGGCGATGGCCTGGGTGATGGCCACGATGTGGGCCTCGTTGAACGAGGTCTTCAGGGACGATCCGCGGTGGCCGGAGGTGCCGAAGGAGACGCGCTGCTCGGCGACGGACGGATCGGGGACAAGGTCATAGTACTTGCCAATGACTTCGTCGACATTGATCAGATCTGCTGGGGTGGCGGGCATACCCGCATTATTTGCTACCATGACCCCATTGTGCCACGTTTTGGCGGGTTGTCGGGGCACCGTTGTCGCAAATTGTGCGTTTCGTCTGACGAATGGTATGGAATTTCACGCGTCGTTCATGCCGATGTCGCCCGGAGGTCAAGCGGAGAGGGGCGTATCCGCCTCGACTGCGGCGGCCGCGGCGTCATCGGATGCGTCCGCTCCGGGAGCGGCATCGGCATCAGGGACGCGGTCGTTCGGCGTCGACGGTGTGCCCTCCGGCACGCGCACGGTGAGCGCCTGCCGTTCCACGGTGAACCGGATATGGCTGGTCTCGCGCAGGATGTCGCCGTCCACTTCCGCCAGGGCGGGCTTCTCCAGACGCACCTCGGCGCTGACGCCCTGGATCTGGTCCACGGTGGAATTGGTGGACAGCGGGCTCTGCTGGGCCTTGCCGGTCACCGTCTGGTGGAGTACGTCGCCGAACAGGTTGGCCCAGCCGATCAGACCGCCGGTGGTGTCGATGATCTCGAAATCGAGGATGCCGTCGTCCCACTTGGCTTCGGGCATCAGCGAGAACCCGGGGATCTGGCCGCAGTTGCCGGCCATCAGGGTGCGGAAGGTGAGCTTGGTGCGCGTGTGGGTGGAGCCGTCCGCGCTGGTGATGGAGACGCTGCCGCGGTATTTCGGGGCGAACAGGTGCTTGAACGCGCCCACGAAGTAGGCCAGCCAGCTGATGTTCTTCTTGAGTTCGGGATCGGTGTCGTCGATCATCTGCGCGTCGAAGCCCAGACCGGCAATGATCAGGAACGCGTGGCCGTGATCCTCCTCCTCGTTGTCCAGGATTGTCAGACGGCCCATATCCACCAGCTTCGAGCCGTGCGACGTGGCCACGGTCAGCGCCGCATCCACATCGTCCACGGGGATGCCCATATTGCGGGCGAACAGATTGCCGGTGCCGATCGGCACGATGCCCAGCGCGTGCCCGGTGCCGGACAGCGCGCTCGCCACCGTGCGCACCGTGCCGTCGCCGCCCACGGCCACCACCACGTCGGCGCCGCCCTCCAGCGCCTCCTGCGCGCAGACGCGGCCGCTCTTGTCCAGCTGGGTGTCGATGAACTGCACCTCATGCAGGTTGTGCGCCTCGCAGAACGCCTTGATGTGCTCGCGGTACTGGTCGGCCTGCGGCTTGGAGGGGTTGATGATGAATGCGTAATGCACCTCGTCCTCGCGGCGCTCCACCAGGGTTTCGGCCAATTTGCGCCGCCTGCGGTCCTTGAGCATGGTCAGGACGGCGGTGATGGTCAGCGCGACCGCCGCGATGACGGCGACGACGATGGCGGTGGTGAGGACTGGTTCAGGCATGGTTCCCATTCTTCATATCGCCGCGACCGCGGAACAGGGAAAACGGTGTTCGTCAACGATACCTGCACGCATGGCGGACGGCCGGGGGCCAGTGTCGGCTTGCGGCACTAGTCTTGGAGCCATGCTTGATATCCAATTCATCCGTGAACATGCCGATGTGGTGCGCGAATCCCAGCGCAAGCGCGGCGAGTCCGTCGAACTCGTGGACGAGGTGCTGCGCTCCGACGAGGTGCGCCGCTCCTCGCTCAAGGAGTTCGAGGCCGCCCGCGCCCAGCAGAAGGAGATCGGCAAGAAGGTCGCCGCCGCGCCGGCGGACGAGAAGGCCGCGCTGATCGCCCAGACCAAGGAGCTCAGCCAGAAGGTCGCCGAGTTCAAGGCCGCGGCCGACGCCGCGTCCGAGGAATACACCACGGCCATGTGGAAGCTGTCGAACATCGTCGAGCCCGAGGCGCCGGAGGGCGGCGAGGACGACTACGTGGTCGTCAAGAAGGTCGGCGCCCCGCGCGACTTCGCGGCGGAGGGCTTCGAGCCGAAGGACCATATGACGCTGGGCACGCTGGTGGCCGGCATCGACACCCGCCGTGGTGCCAAGGTCTCCGGCTCCCGCTTCTACTTCCTGCGTGGCGCCGTGGCGCGCATGCAGATCGCCATGCTGACCATGGCCGTCGACCAGGCCGAGGCCAACGGCTTCACGCTGGCCATCACCCCCACGCTGGTGCGTCCCGAGGTCATGCGCGGCACGGGCTTCCTCAACTCCCATGCCGATGAGATCTACCGCCTGCGCGAGCCGGACGACCAGTACCTGGTCGGCACCTCCGAGGTGGCGCTCGCCGGCATGCACGAGGATGAGATCCTGGACCTGTCCAACGGCCCGCTGCGCTACTGCGGCTGGAGCTCCTGCTACCGCCGCGAGGCCGGCGCCGCCGGCAAGGACACGACCGGCATCATCCGCGTCCACCAGTTCGACAAGGTGGAGATGTTCGTCTACGCCCGTCAGGAGGACTCCTACAAGGAGCACGAGCGCCTGCTGGCCATGGAGGAGGAGATGCTCGCCAAGGTGGAGGTGCCGTACCGCGTGATCGACACCGCCGCCGGCGATCTGGGCTCCTCCGCCGCCCGCAAGTTCGACTGCGAGGCCTGGGTTCCGACCCAGGGCAAGTATCGCGAGCTGACCTCCACGTCGAACTGCACCGAGTACCAGGCCCGCCGTCTGAACATCCGTGAGCGCGTGGCCGACGGCGGCACCCGCCCCGTCTCCACGCTCAACGGCACGCTGGCCACCACGCGCTGGCTCGTGGCTATCCTGGAGAATCATCAGAACCCGGACGGCTCCATCGAGATCCCGCAGGCCATGCGCCCCTACATGGGCGGCCGCGAGGTCATCGAACCGAGTAAGTGGGAGGCCTGACCTTCGTCAGGCCTGCTGTGTTTGGCGGCGTGCGCCTGTGTGCGGCGCACTGCTACGAACGGTTCACCGGACCGTTCGTCACGTGGGAGGCCTGATTCCACGGGTCGTTGTACACTAGCGACTCGTCGCGCCGTTTCGGCGCCCATGGGCAGATGTCCGAGCGGTCTAAGGAGACGGTCTTGAAAACCGTTGAGGTGCAAGCCTCCGCGAGTTCGAATCTCGCTCTGCCCGCTTCAGAACGGCTCCCGTATGGGAGCCGTTCCCGTATTCGTACGTGGGCCGCCCGGCGGACGACGCGTTTCCCGCAGCCACGGCCCGCGAACCCGTTGGAGGCCCCATGAGCGCAACGATCACCGACGTCATCTTCGACTACTGCGATGTGCTGCTGGACTGGCGTCCCCGCATCCCGCTGGAGGGTCAGTATCCGCCCGGCGTCATCGACATGTTCTTCAGCGCCGACGACCCGCACGGCTTCCGATACTATGACCGGCTCTCGGACTCGGGTTGGGACGAGGAGCGCATCCTGGCCGATTACGAGATCGAGCACGGGCCGGCCGTGGCCTGGGTGTTCCGCATCTACTTCGAGCGGCAACGGCTTGCGCTCGCCGGGCTGCAGCCGGGCATGGGGGAGCTGCTGCGGGAGCTGGACGCCTCGGGCGTCCGCCTGTGGGGTCTGACGAACTTCACCACCAAGTACGTCCGGGCGGCGCATGAGCTGTTCCCCGAACTGAACCTGCTGCGGGACACGGTCGTCTCCTCCGAGGAGGGCATCCTGAAACCCGATCCCGAGATTTACCGCCGGGCCATCGCCCGGTTCGGCGTCGACCCCGCAGCCACGCTGTTCGTGGATGACAAGCCGGCCAATGTGGAGGCGGCCCGGGGATTGGGGTTGAACGGGGAGGTGTTTGGGGGAGTGGATCGTCTGCGGCGTTCGCACTACCTTGATGTTTCCTGACCGACCCAAAGCATTGCAGGAGTTCAATCATCGAACCTTGAGGTAGTGCGAAGCCCATCCTCAGACAATCCGCCGATCCGCCGCCCAGCGGGTCAGCTCGGTGCGGTTGGACAGCTGCAGCTTGCGCAGCACCGAACTCATATGCGTCTCCACCGTCTTGATGGAGATGAAGAGCTCGGAGGCTACCTCCTTGTAGGTGTAGCCGCGGGCGATCAGCCGCATGACCTCCTGCTCGCGCGCCGACAGACGGTCCAGCTCGTCGTCGTGTACGGGTGCGCCGCCCATCGGCGCACCCTGGAACGCCGAGAGTACGAACCCGGCTAGCTTGGGGGAGAAGACCGCATACCCCTCATGCACCTGACGGATCGAGGACACCAGGTCGTTCGCGGTGATCGTCTTGGTCACGTAGCCGCGTGCCCCGGCGCGGATCACCGCACCCACATCCTGCGGCGAATCGGACACCGACAGCGCCAGGAACGCCGACCGCGGGGACAACGGCAGCGACTTCGTCAGGATCTCGGCGCCGCCACCGCCCTCGCCGCCCGGCACATGCACGTCGAGCAGCACCACGTCCGGCTGCGTGTCGGCGATCATGGCGATCGAGCCCTCCACATCCGGCGCCTGCCCGACAATGCTGAGATACGGCTGCAACGTGGCGATCACGCCGGCACGGAACATCTCATGGTCATCGACCACGGCCACCCTGATCGACTGATCGGCGACGGGGGTGTGCCCCTCGTTGGTCGGGTTTCCTACATCACTCATGGCTGCCATCCGTTTCGTTGCTGTCCGTTGCGTCGTTGTCCGTCGTGTCGTTGCCGTTGGCCCGGTTCTCCGCGATATCGGCCACCGGCATATGCATCCGCACCTCGGTGCCCCAATGCGGCCGCGACACGATCTCCACCGTACCGCCACGGCGTCTGATCCGGCCGACGATCGACTCGCGGATGCCCAGCCGATCCTCGGGGATGGCGTGCACATCGAATCCATTGCCGTGGTCGCGGACGAACACCTCCACGGTACCGCCCGAAGCCTCGCAATACACGGAGATCGGCTCGCCGCCGTGCGTGGCCGCGTTGACCAGCGCCTGCCGAGCGGCGTCCAGCAACGCGTCGGTCTGGGCGCTGGGCCGGGCGTCGCCCACCGTCACCACCTCGATCGGCTTGCCGTGCTCGTCCTCCACCTCGGCGGCGATCTGCTTCAACCCGGCGTTGACCGAGCGCTCCGAGGGCGCACGGTCCTGGTACAGCCAGTCGCGCAGCTCGCGCTCCTGCTGCCGGGCCAGGGAGAACACGGTCTGCGGCTCGTCGGCGTGCATCTGGATCAACGCCAATGTCTGCAACACGCCGTCATGCAGATGGGCGGTCATATCGGCGCGCTCCTCCTCACGCTCCTTCAGCGCGCGCTCGGTGGCGAGCCCGCGGACCAGCGAGTTGACCCACGGCACGATCGCCAGCATCACGCCCACCATGGTGGACAGCCCCCCTGCGATCAGCACGCGCGGCGACGCCCCGTCGTATCCGGCCGCATTGCCCACGAACACCATGTACGCCAGCACGATCAGCGCGATGCCGCCGAGCATGGCCTTGAACTGGCCGTCCTCCTGGTTGAACCACAGCCAGGCGACGGCCAGGCCGCCCAGACCCAGCATGACCGGCAGGATATACAGCGAATCGATGCCGGTGGCCGCCATCAGCGCACTGACCGTCAGCAGCACCAAGCCGGCCATGGCCACCAGCGCCGGCTTCGGCGCGCGGGCGAGGGCGGCGGCCAGGCTCTCCGATGAACTGTCGCGCTCACCGGCCGCCTCGGCGTCGGCGTCATCCGCCGATGCCGTGCCATACCCGGCGTTGCCGCGGGACAAGGGGGACTCGCGCACGGCATTGAGTCGGGCGGCCGCGGCGGCGACCGGATCGCCCACCGGCATCGTCAGCCATAGGAACACATAGACCACAATCCCCGCCCCGAAGACGAACGCGGCGGCGGTGAACAGCAGCCGGACCAGCGCCACCGACACCTGCAGATGCAGGCTGATGCCACGGCATACACCGCACAGCCAGCGCCCCTGCTTCGGGCGCATCAACGGCAGCGCGGCGGGGCGCAACGGTCGCGGGTCCGCAGGTGTCCGCGGATCATAGGGAATCGAGGAATCGGTCATGCTTCCATTGTGCCCGCGGCGGTGCCGACGCCGAGCGGATTCGGACGATGTTCAGGGAAGGTTCAGGGTGTTCCCGGATACGGTTCGGCTGTTCGGCTTGCTGTAATGGAACCATGAGCGATAATCATGAATCATGGCAGGGCGCGGCATCCGAGCATGCCGGTCGCGAACGGCGCCAGGGCCGTTTCTTCCCGTGGGTGCGCGAAAGCGGATTGGTCCGCAGCGCCGAGGAACGATGGATCGGCGGCGTCTGCGGCGGCCTGGGACGGTACCTGGGGTGGAGCCCGCTGCTGGTGCGGGCGCTGATGATCGGCGCCGCATTCGTGGCCGGCGTCGGAGTGGTGTTCTATGCGCTCGCGTGGTTCCTGCTGCCGGATGAACGCGACGGTCGGATTCTGTGCGAGGAGCTCTTGGACGGACACTGGGATTGGTCCTGCCTGGGGGTGCTGCTGGGACTGGTGTGCATGATGTTCTGGCCGCCGGTCTGGCTGTTCGGACTCGCCGCGGGCGCGTTCGCGCTGTGGCTGGTCATCGAACAGGCCGGGCGTCGCAACCTGAGATACGCCGTGGCGCAATGGGCGAACCCGTCATCTCGTCCGCAGCCCGCGTCGGCCCCGCGGCAATCCGCGCCATTCGTACAGCCGCAGCCCGCGCCGTCCGCACGACCGGAGGCGACCGGCGGTATGCCCGCTGGCGAGGTCCCGGCAGGCGCGCCGACCGGGGCTGCCCCGGTCTCATCGGCGGCGGTGCCGCCGATGATGACCTCGCCCTATCGCGCCCCGCAGCCGGCCCCCAAGCCGCGTGTCGCCCGTCGCAAGCCGGCGGGGCCGCTGCTGGTGCTGATCGTGACCGGACTGATCTTCCTGTCGTTCGCCTGCATGTTGTTCTCGTGGGCCGATACGCGCGCGGATCTGGAGACGCTGCTCGGCGGGGGCATGATCTGGATTGGCGGCGTCTGCGTGGCGATCGGTCTGATCATCGTGATCCTCGGCTGCATCGGACGCCGGACCGGCGGCCTGCATCCGTTCGTCTGGCTGGCGGCGTTCCTGGCGGTCACCCTGGCGTTCGGCGGACTGGCCTATTCGGTGATGTTCCAGCGGATGATGCGGACGCGCACGGAATACGCCTACGCCGACGGTTCCGGGATGGATCCGGACATTCAGATACACGGCTTCGACGCCATCGGCTCCGACAAGGCCACCATGCAGCGCCTTGAGGACGGCCTGTGGATGGAAGGCGACAACATCAATGACGTCCTGCACATCGACCTGAGCGACTACGCCGAGGACAACGGCAGCCATGAGGTCACGCTCAACGACGGCACCACCGCCACCTCAAGCTGCCCCGCGGGCACCATCCGGGTGATGCCATACCGCACCAGCGTGGTGATCACGATCCCGGACGGCTGCTCCTGGCAGCTGACCGGCGATTCGTTCTGGTATGACGGCAATGATTCCTTCGGCAGTCTGTGGGCGGCCGCAACATCGCCGTGGAATATGGTCGGGATATACCTGCCGAGCACCGTGAACGGGCAGTGGCTGGGTGCTACCACAACAAGCGCGCCCTGGCTGGACGCGGATTATGACGGCGAACCCCTGTACTGGCCATTCGATCAGGGCAATCCCAAGGCTGTGGCGTCCCCGGAACTGCGTATCGACGTCGACGCGGCCGTGATGGGACAGGTCGTGGTGCAGTACGACTACCAGAACACCCTGCCCACCTATCAGGAGTGGGCGGACAAGACCACGGAGGACGACCATGAGTGACGAGACCCGCAACGAACCCGAAACCCAGGTCATCCCGCAGACGGATGACGCGGTCACCCAGGCCATGCCGGTGGCAGAGACCCGCGAACTGCCGGAAACTGCCGCCCCCACGCAGGCGATGCCGGCGGACTCCGTCTCACCGGAACCGGAGCCTGCCACAATGCCGCAGCAGGTGCCGCTGTACAGCACCACGCCGCCATCGCAGACCACCGCCGGCGGCGTCCCGACCGCGCCCTCCTACGTGCAGGTGCCGGTGGAGGCCCGCCACGAGCGTCCGGTGATTCGCAAAACCGGTCCCAGCGCGGCCACCATCGTACTCGGCGTGCTGCTGGTCCTGATCGGCGCGATGGTCCTGGCGTTCGGCATCGGCTTCCCGGTGACGGCGCTGCCCGGTCTCGGCGCGGATCCGCGCGCCATCATGGCGATCGTCTGCGGCATCGTCGGGGGCGTCCTGATCGTCGTCGCCATCATATGGGCGGTGGCGCGGATCATCGGCTCGATGCGGCACAAGGATGACGAACCGAGGGAATGACCCCTACGCGGCCTGGGCGGCTTCGGCCTCGGTAAGATCGGCGAACCCGCCCAGGCGCACGGTATTGGCCACCGTCTGCTCGGTCAGGTTGCGGCCGGCGGCTTGCAGATCCTCCACCATCGCCTCGTACAGGGCCATCGTGCGGTCGGAGTACGTACCCAGTTCGCCGCGCAGATAGGTTTCGAACGACGTATCCTCCGGTGTGTCCTCGGCCGTGGTCAGCACCCGCATCGCCGCGCCCAATCTCGGGTAGTGCCCGCGGAAATCGCGCGCCCACGCCACCTGCACGGTGATCACCCGCTCCTGCCGGGCAATGCGCTCGTCGGACAGGCGGGGGATGAACGGCTCGATGCGCTCGCGGTACTCGTCGGGCGCGGTGGAGGCCATCATCCGGGCGTATTTCTCCGTCACCAGATTGCGGCCCACCCGGTTCGCCTCATCCAGATCGTCGAGATAGCTGCGCAGCAGATCCTCGGGCCAGGTCATGAACTGGCTGGCCCGCATCTGATGGAACATCGGCCAATTGCCCTGGCAGGAGGCGCGGCCGCCCTCGTTCTCGGTGCGTTGGAACTGGTCCCATTCGCGGCGGATGACCTCTTCGACAAGATCCATGACTGCTCCTTTCCGTACGGATTCCACTGCTGGTGCGCCGCAGGTCGCGGCTGATCTGCTGCAGGGCTTACAGACTCATCAGGCAGGCGTCCCGGTGCTCGATATGCTCCTCCACATAGGGGCGTTGCCATTCCAGGAACGTCTCATCGGAATCGGTCAGCCCCTCACGCCCGAGCTCGGCCACGATCTCGGCGCAGATCGATTCCACAATAGAGACGACCTGCTTTGCGGCCGGCGCGGCACCCTTACCGCCCTCGCCGAACCCGACGCCGCCGAAACACGCCGCCGACGCCAGTCGCAGGACATCCTCCAGCTGCGCGCACGCGTCCGGCAGGCGGGCGGCCATGCGGCGCGAGAGGCGGCGCAGCGCGGCGAACCGCCACTTGTAGTACGGCATGTATCCGGCGGAAACCGGCGTGTTGATCAGGAACACCAAGGATGCCACGGCTTCGGCGAACTCGTTGATTGCACACCAGGCGGCCGCGCCGTCGCCCCGCTGCAGCATCCGCGGCAGGTTGTACTGGCCCGCCTGCGCGATCATCCCCAGACGCCGGGAGATCAGCGAGAGGCGCACATCCTCCGGCATGAGCTTGAAGCCCTGACGGGTTTTGGAGAACGCGCCCAACGGATCGGCGAACACCTCGCCGTTCGTGGCCGCGGCCAATGTGGGTTCGTCCAGCATCAGCCACTCGTGCGGCCGGTCGGCGGGCGGGGCCTGACGGTAGCCGGTGATCGACTCGAAGAAATCGCCGATGCGGAACACGCCGACGCGGCGGCCGGCACCCTGCGCGCGGGCGGTCTGGGATTTCGGACCGAAACCCATGAACGTGTCCGGCAGCGACTCGTAATCGGCCTGCAGCCGCTCGCCGATCGCCGCATAATCCTCGTCGGTCAGCCACAGGCAGAAGCCGGGTCCGAAGTCGTGATCGTGGGAGAGCTCGTCGTCGAAGCCGTAGCATTCCGAACCATGCCCCACCAGGCCGGCGGCGATGCGTCCCTGATACTCGGGATAGCGTTCGGCGATCAGCGGTTTGCCATACTCGTTCCAGTAGGCGCGGGCCAGCTTGAGTCCAGGGATGGTGTGCGCCGGCGTGTTGCCTGACGGCACGGTGCCTGAAGACGCGGCGGCATCGGGTGTGGCGGTGCCGGGCGTGGCGATGACGCCGGAGAGTCCGCTTTCGGCGGCCTTCTCCTGCGCCTGGACCAGATTGGCCGCGGTGATGCGGTAGTAGTCGTTGTCTCGGCCGTAGTTCTCCTCAATCACCGACAGGGCCTGACGGTAGCGCCGGACGGCCTTATCGGCGTGTCCGGCGGCCAGGCACACCTGGGCGTAGCCGGCCAGAGCCGAGGCGTAATGGCCGGCGTGCTCCTGGCCGGCGGTGCGGTAGATGTCCAGGGATTGCCGGGCGTGGCGCATCGCCTCGTCAAGACGCGCGGCGGCGGGGGTGCTGTGGTCGGTCGGGGAGCCCGGGGACGTGGCAGGCGGCGTCATGCGATTGGACGGTGCCCCGGCATGCTCGGTCTCGCCGGAGGGCCCTGTGTGTCGTTCGTCCGCGGGCAGTTCGAGCAGGATCAGCGCGATGTTCGTATGCGTGGCGGCGATGTCGATGTCGTTCGACGGGTCCACGCTGGCGGCTTCCAGCACCCGAAGCGCCGCCTCCAGTTCGTGCAGGGCCTGCTCGGGGCGGCCGGTCTCGCTGTAGAGCATGGACAGGTTGTTGTGCAGGGCCGCCATGCGCCGGTCGGTGGGGGAGAGCGTGGTCTTGGCCGAGTCGATGGCCTGATGGTATAGGTCCTCGGCCTGGTCGTACCGGCCCGCGGCCCGCATGCTGGTGGCCGCGTTGATCAGCGTGGTGGTCCAGGCCTCGGTGCCTTCCAATCGCATGCGTAGCGCCAGTTCGATGGAGCGCTGCACAATCCACTGGTTGTCCTCATGTCGGCCCTGCGAGCGGTAGAACCCCATCGTCTCATTGAGCACGGTGAGCAGACCGGCGTTATCCCCCGCGTTCTCCGCATCATCCATGGCCTGCAGCAGATAGGGTTCGGCCTTGGTCGCGCCTTCGTGCCCCTCGAAGATCGCGTCCAGCCCCTTGAGGAAGGTCTCGGCGTCAAACGTGGCGGCGGCGGAGCTGGAATTCATATTGTCCGAATCGGCCGATTCGTGTGAATCGGCGGATTGTGCATCGTTGCAATCGGACGATTCCCCCGATTCGGACAAGTTGGGTGTGGCGGAGACACCCGCGTCGTTATGTTCACCTGCGGCCCACGCGGCCAACGCCGCCTGCAACGTGTCGTTATCCATCATCGCTCCTTGCCCGATATGGGTACTGACACCAGTGTACGGTCGGCGGCGGCTTCAGTGGGCGGATTTCGCGTTCAGTGGGCGGGTGGCTGCCGGGCATGCCGCCGGATAACGGCGATATATCAAGGCGGCCTGTGACGGAGGTCCGCCACAGGCCGCCCACTGAAGGTCTAACCCGCCCACTGAATCATCGTGATTGCTGAGCGGAGGCTACGTTGCCTTCATACCGGCGCGAGAACAGCACCAACAGCGCCACGGCGATCACCGCCAGCGGCAGACCGCCGAGCGCGGGGTAGTGGTAGTTCATACCGGAGACGGTCAGCATGGCGCCGCCGATGATCGAGCCGACCGCATTGCCGAAGTTGAACGCCACCTGCACGGTGGCGCCGCCGAGCAGCTCGCCGCCGCCCTTGCCGGCCTCCGCCATCAGCAGCTGCTGCGGCGAGGAGACGAAGAACAACCCGAACGCGATCCAGAAGGTCAGGATGGCGCAGATCGCCGGGGAGCCCGGAACAAAGAACACGAACAGCAAGCCGACGCCGGAGATCGCCTGCCCGAGCGCGGCGGTGCCCGCATGGCGCCAACGGTCGCAGATGCGGCCGCCGACCAGACCGCCGACCACCATGCCGAAGCCTGCGAGCATCATCAGCAGCGGCACCACGCCCGATGCGTAGCCGCCCACCTCGGTCAGCCACGGGGACACATAGCTCCACCAGCAGAAGATGCCGGCGTTGCCGGTGAACACGGCGATCAGCACCATCCACGGGCCGGGCTTCCTGAGGAAACGGAACTGGCCGGCCAGGCCCGCATCCTTGATCGGCTCGACGCGCGGCACCCACGCCAGCACCAGCACAACCGTCATGGCGGCCCATGCCGCCAGAATGCCGAAGGCCAGACGCCAGGACATGAACTCGGCCATCATCGTGCCCGCCGGCACACCGAGCATATTCGCCACGGTCTGACCGGTCACCATCATCGAGACGGCCTGCGCCTCCTTGCCCTTGTCGGCCAAGGTCTTGGCGATCAGCGTGGCGGTGCCGAAGAACGCGCCATGCGGCAGCCCGGAGATGAAGCGCCCCACGATGAGCATCGGCGAGTTCAGCGCCACGGCGCTCAGCAGGTTGCCGACCAGCGTGATCGCCATGAACAGCAGGATGAGCTTCTTCGGCGGCACGCGGCGGCCGAAGACCAGCATCAGCGTGCCGACGCACACGCCGATGGCATAGGAAGAGATGTAGTTGCCCGCGGTCGGGATATCGACGCCCATTGCCGCGGCAGCCTGGGGCAGGATGCCCATCATCACGAATTCCGCGGCGCCGAGCACGAACGCGCCCGAGGCCAGGGCCAGGATGCTTCTTTTCATGGTGGTTCCCTTGATATTGCCGTAGTCATGGAAAAAGGGAATCACTGTAACCAGTGATTCCCTTTGAGTTGTCGGGCTGGCGGGATTTGAACCCGCGGCCTCTTCGTCCCGAACGAAGCGCGCTACCAAGCTGCGCTACAGCCCGTTTTGGCAACGCAGAAGATAATACAACGAAACCGGGGACAAATGCAACCGGCGTGTCTTACGGCGTGTATCGGCGTCTCGGTACACTGGACGCTTATGTGTGACATGACTGAAAACGTTGAGAATCAGAACGAGGAAGAGGCCGTTGCTCCCGCAATGACCACCATTGAGCGTGCCGAGATGCTGATGGCGCAGGACGCCGCCATCGCCGCGCGCGTGGATGAGGGCGCGACGCTGGACGAGGCCGTGGACCCGGGCAACAAGGAGTTCGGCCCGCTGGCGCACCCCGAGCAGGTGCAGATGCGTGTGGCCAAGCGCGCGATGATGATCAAGGACGGCATCAACCCGTACCCGGTTGAGGTGGGCGTGACCCACACCATCGAACAGGTGCGCGCCGACTATGACGGCAAGCTTGAGGCCGGCCAGGAGACCGAGGACGTGGTCGGGATCGCCGGTCGTGTGCTGTTCCTGCGCAACGCGGGCGGCCTGTGCTTCGTGCAGCTGTCCGCAGGCGACGGCACCACCATCCAGGGCATGATCTCCAAGAAGGAGATCGGCGCGGATTCGCTGAAGCAGTTCAAGCAGCTGGTGGATCTGGGCGACCACCTGTTCATCAAGGGCCGCGTCATCGCCTCCAAGACCGGCGAGCTGTCCGTGTTCGCCTCCGAGTGGGCCATCGCCGCCAAGGCGCTGCAGCCGCTGCCCGCCCTGCACAAGGAGCTCAACGACGACACGCGTACGCGCAAGCCGTACCTCGGCATGATCGCCGACGAGCGCATCCGCAACATGGTGCGCAACCGTTCCAAGGCCGTGGCCTCGCTGCGCCGCACTTTCGACAACCATGACTTCATCGAGGTCGAGACCCCGATGCTGCAGACCGTGCACGGCGGTGCCGCGGCCCGTCCGTTCACCACGCATATGAACGCATTCGACATCGACCTGTTCATGCGCATCGCCCCGGAGCTGTTCCTCAAGCGCTGCCTGGTCGGCGGCATCGACCGCGTCTTCGAGATTAACCGCGACTTCCGCAACGAGGGCGTCGACGCCACGCACGCCCCCGAGTTCACGATGGTGGAGGCTTACCAGGCCTACGGCAACTACGACACCATCGGCCAGCTGACCAAGGAGCTTGTGCAGCAGACCGCGATGGACGTGTTCGGCTCGCTGAAGGTCACGTTGCTGGACGGCACCGAATACGACTTCGGCGGCGAATGGAAGACCATCAGCATGTACGAGTCGCTCTCCGAGGCCCTCGGCGAGGAGATCATCCCGAACGGCGGCCCGGACGCCCCCGGCACCAGCGTGGAGCATCTGGGCGCGATCGCCGACAAGCTCGGCGTGGAGCGCGATGACGTGGAGAACCACGGCAAGCTCGTCGAGCACCTGTGGGAGCACTTCTACGAGGACAAGCTCTACGAGCCGGTGTTCGTACGCGACTTCCCGGTCGAGACCTCGCCGCTGGTCAAGTCGCACCGCACCAAGCCCGGCGTGGTGGAGAAGTGGGATCTGTACGTGCGCGGCTTCGAGCTGGCCACCGGATACTCCGAGCTCAACGATCCGGTCGTGCAGCGCGAACGCTTCGTGGCCCAGGCCAAGGATGCGCTCGCCGGCGACGCCGAGGCGATGGACATCGACGAGGACTTCCTTGAGGCCCTGGGCGTGGGCATGCCCCCGGCCGGTGGCATGGGCATGGGCATCGACCGTCTGCTCATCGCCCTGACCGGTGCCACGATCCGCGAGACCATCACCTTCCCGCTGGTCAAGCCGCTCAACCTGCAGTAGGAACGGCGGGAATCGCGGCCGCATCGCCGTGATGGTGCTCTCAACCCCTGCGGTCGTGCCATAGACATTGATTCGGGCCTTCCCGTCCCATGCGGACGGGGAGGCCTTGTTGCTGATTAGGTCCCATGTCATGGACTCATTCGCGCTGCATCGTCGGTCATCGTGGCGGCCGTCGGCACGGGCTGCAGTGGCCCTGACGCCGGCGATATCCATCCTCTGCGAGACCATGGCGGTATGGGAATCGCAATCTGGTTGAAGGGGATGCGGCCGCAGACGTTGCCGGCCAGTGTGGCGCCGGTGGTCATCGGCGCGGCCGCGGCATGGACTTCCATCCGACAGCTCGGCGTATGCGCACTGACCTACCCCGCGCCGGAATCCTGCGCAATCAATCGTGCCACGCAAGCCACGTTGGAATCGCGGTTCTGGCCGTTGGCGATCCTGTGCGCGTTGGTCGCCCTGTTCCTGCAGATCGCCGTCAACTTTGCCAACGACTACTCCGACGGCGTCCGCGGCACGGACGCGGGACGCGGGTCGGCGTCGCCGGCAACGCCGGCATCATCCTCGTCGGCCGTACTGAATGGCACCCCACCCGTGGCGGTCGTCGCCTCGGGCATGCACGATGGCGACGCGGCGACCTCCATCCATGCACCCGCGCGTCTGGTCGCCTCCGGTGTGCCGCCGAAACGGGTGTTGGCGGCGGCCGGCGTGGCGGCGGCGCTCGCCTGTCTGTGCGGTCTGGCAATCGTCGTCATCACCGGATACTGGTGGCTGCTCGCGGTCGGCGTGTGCTGCCTGCTGGCCGGCTGGTGCTATACCGGTGGTCGGCATCCGTACGGATACACCGGTCTGGGCGAGTTGTTCGTGTTCGTGTTCTTCGGCCTGGTGGCGGTGTTGGGGACCCAGTTCGTGCTGTGCGGAACTGTTACCGCGACGGGGGTGCTGGGCGCGGTGCAGGCCGGCCTGCTCTCCTGCGTGCTGCTGATGGTTAATAATCTGCGTGATGTCGATTCGGACCGCGTGCATGGCAAACGTACGTTGGCGGTGCGGCTGGGGGAGCAGCGCGCACGCATCCTGACAGTGGCGTCGTACGCCGTCGCGTTCGTTCCTGTGGCGGTGATGGCGCTGTCACCGCTCGTGCTGTCCGCGTTGAGTCTGGTGGGATTGCCGTGCTGGTGGCGGACGAGTTCATGGGTGGGTATCAATGCATCAGGGGAACAGGAATCCGGGTCATCCGGGGGATGGGCGTGCGCGTTGCCATCGCCGCCCGACACCCTGACATGGGCGATGGCGGCGTACGGCGTTATCTGTCTGGCGATCGCGGCCCTGACCATTCGTGCGATGCTGCGGCGCGACCATGCCCACGCGCTGCCGTTGGTCGGCTTGTCGCTGCTGGTGTGCGCCGTGGGATACGTCGGCCTGGCGGCGATCTGAGTCCTCGCCCCGCGATTCTGCGTCATCCTCCGGCCTATAATCGGTGGTATCGAGGGAAGGGGGATTCCATGTGGCGTTCGTATACGGTGTGGCCGTGGCTGTCCGTATCCGCCGTCATCGCGGTGCTGATCGGTGCCGGTACGTCGTTCGCACCGTTGTATCTGGACAATTGGGGAGGGGATGCCCGCCACTACATGTGCCCGATGATTGGCGGTCATAATGTCGATGATCCCCGTGTGGACGCGGGGCTGTGCGTCACCCCTCCGGCGTGGTTCGTCATCGTCACGGCGCTGTGTCTGCTGCTGGCCGTGGTGTTCGCCGTGTATTGCGAGATGGCGATGCATGTGGACGCCGCCGGTGGACTACGTGCGGGCGGTGTGATGACGCGTTCGGCGCGTCGGACGCGGAATGCGATGCTGTGGACGCTGCCGGCGTTCCTGGTGGTGGGGCTCGCTTTGGGGATATTGACCGCGGCGGCGTGGTTGCCGCTGGTATGGCTCGTGGCGTTCTTTGCGGTGTGGCTGCAGGCGGGATGGCATGTCTGCGACCGAATCGGGCTGCGGTTGACGACGCGGACGGCGAACGACACGTTGGCCGCGATCTGGGGGTTCGGCGTCGCACTGGTCACCCATGCGTTGGTCTGCTGGCACGTGACGTTCATCGGCGGCATACGTGGTGCGGCGCTGTCCGCCTGCTGCTCGTGGGCGATCGCCTCGGTGTCCTATGACGGTGACGCCGTGGGGGAGGCGGCTGCTGTGGACCGTCGCATCGCCACGGCGCGGGGCGTCATCGCATCCATCATTCAATGGGTGATGGTGTACAACGCGGTCCTGCCACGCGGCGAATCCGCCTCGAACCAGACGACGGCCACTTGGTTGTGCCCCCAGTTCTCGGTGACCGCCTCCGGCGCGCGTGTCGGCAGCTGCTCGCCCGAGGGATTGAGACCGTTGCTGTCATCGGTGGGACTGGTATTGATGGTTGCGACGCTGCTGGCGAGCGTCTGCGCGGCGATGGCCTGCCATTTCGGGAGGCGATCGGTGTCCCGTGGTCTTTACGCCGTGGCGGGTTTGTGCGCGGCTTCGGCGTTCGTCATCGGCACCGTTGTGGCCTGATCGTCGGTCCGGCTGCGGCGCAACGCCGAACCGGTTCCATAATCCGGTTCGAGATGCACCGTATCGTCGGGTTTGTCGCGTAAACTGGGTGCATGTCTTACAAACTAGTACTGCTCCGTCACGGACAGAGCGCATGGAACAAAACCAATCAGTTCACCGGCTGGGTCGACGTCCCGCTGACCGAGCAGGGTGTCGAGGAAGCCAAGCGTGGCGGCCAGCTGCTCAAGGAGAAGAACGTCCTGCCGGACATCGTCTTCACCTCGCTGCTGCGTCGTGCCATCAACACCGCCAACATCGCCCTTGACGAGGCCGATCGTCTGTGGATTCCCGTCAAGCGCAACTGGCGTCTCAACGAGCGTCACTACGGCGCTCTGCAGGGCAAGAACAAGACCGAGATCCGCGAGGAGTACGGCGACGAGAAGTTCATGATCTGGCGCCGCTCCTATGCCACCCCGCCGCCGGAGATCGATCCGAACGATCAGTACGCCCAGAACAACGATCCGCGTTACGCCGGCGACCCGGTCCCGGAGACCGAGGCCCTGGCCAACGTGGTCGAGCGTGTGACCCCGTACTGGGAGTCGGAGATCATCCCGGAGCTCAAGGCCGGCAAGACCGTCCTGATCGCCGCCCACGGCAACTCGCTGCGTGCCATCGTCAAGATGCTCGACGGCCTGTCGGAGGAGGAGATCGCCAAGGTCAACATCCCGACCGCCATCCCGCTGCTGTACGAGCTGGATGAGAACTTCAAGCCGATCAAGCCGCGTGGCGAGTACCTGGATCCGGAGGCCGCCGCCGCCGGTGCCGCCGCCGTCGCCGCCCAGGGCCAGAAGTGATGATCTAAGCCTCACTGCTGCTTGATTAGGGGTTGCACGAAATCTCGTGCAACCCCTTTGTTGTATTCCGTACTGTCCCTTCCCTGATCCCTACACTCCGCAGAGGCCGGGCGTGTTGCGGAATGACAGTGGGAACTACGTAGTGCATTGAAAAACCGCCGGGTGGATAACCACTCGGCGGTTGCGCTATGACTCGCGTTCGGCAACGCGTTGGCGACTAATGATTAATAGACGCTGCCGTCCTCGTCGCGGGACGGCTCCTTGGACGGATCGAAGCCGGAGACGATGAAGACCACGCGGCGGGCGGCCGACACGGCATGATCGCCGAGGCGCTCCATGTAGCGGCCCAGCAGCACCAGGTCGATGAGCTGCTGCTTAGTGCCCTGCCACTCGTCGGAGAGCATCAGGTCGAAGGTCTTCTGGTGCAGCGCATCGAGCTTGTCGTCATCCACGATCACCTGCTCGGCGATGGCGGTGTTGCGGTCCTGCAGCATGGCGACCATGCGGTCGGCGGTCATGGTCAGGAATTCCTGCATCTCGGTGAACAGCTGCTTGGCGTCGTCGGTCAGCGGGGACTGCGGGTAGGTGCGGCGTGCGGTTTCCGCGATATGGCGGGCCAGGTCACCCATACGCTCGAACGTGGCGGCCAGTCGCAGCGTGGAGACGACCACGCGCAGATCGGTGGCCACCGGGTTCTGCTTGGCCAGCAGCTTCACGCACTGGTCGATGACGCTCGACTCGAGCGCATCGATCTCGATATCGCCGTCGATGACGGCCTGGGCGGCTTCAAGATCCGAGTTCAGCAGCGCGTTGCCCGCGCCGTTGATCGCCTTGCGCACATCCTGCACCATGCGATCGAGGTCATCGGCAACGGCCTTGAGCTCCTCGTCGAAAATAACGCGCATTGTTCATGCCTTTCGTGGGTAGTGCTGTACAACCTCAACCAGTGTAATATTTTTGGCGGTGTTTTGCGGACAACGTAGTCAATGGCTACCCGTTGTTGGCTGAGAATTCACCGGGTGGTTCACCTGTCATTCATCTTGCCGCGGTTGTGCGAGAATGACCCTATGCCTGAATTCATCGATCCCAGCATCCTCATCTTCGTCGCGTTCGGCATTGTGGGCGTGGCCGTGGCCGTCACGGTCGGGTTCTTCGTGGTGGACCGGATCACCCCGGTGGTGGCCAAACTGTTCGGGGGAGCGTCGCCGGTGAGCCGATTGGAGGCGGAGGTGCAGCGTGTCCTGCCGCATCGTCGGCAAGCGGAGGAGGACGAGGATGATGATCTGGACGATTCCACGGCATCGCTGCTGTCGGTGCTGCCGGGGGCGTCGATTGTGGTGGATGACGACGACGAGGTCGTCAGGGCCAGCCCCGCGGCATATACCCTGGGTGTGGTGATTGACGACGCGATCGCCGACGAACGTGTGCTGGAGCAGATCCATGAGGTCCGCGAACATGGCGGACGCGCGCAGTTCAACGTGGAGACCCGCACGCCGTGGCAGTATGAGCATGCCTTCGACGATCTGGGCGCCGAGGCCAAGGAGCGTCGCCGCCGCAGGTCGGTGACCCGCCCGAATTGGCTGAAGATCACCGTGGGGCGCATCAGCGACCGGTTCGTGGTGGTGATGATCGAGGATCTGAGCGACGTCATCCGGTTCGCCCAGACGCGCGACTCGTTCATCACGAACGTCTCCGAACAGCTGCTGAAGCCCACCGAGGCGCTGATGAATCTGGCGGATTCCCTGGAACAGGGCGGGGGCGACCGGGAGCGTATCGCGCGGGATGCACGGCAGGTGCGGACGACCTGCGGCCATCTGAACCGGATGGTGTCGGATCTGCTCCTGCTGATTAAGGCGCAGGAGCCCATCACCCCGTCGGCCGCGAATGTCATTGCGTTGCGCGAACCGCTGGAGGCCGTCGTCGCGGCCGCGGAGGCGAGCGCTGCGGACCGCGGCGTTCACCTCTCGCTGACCGGGGACGTCGATATACGTGTTCACGGGGATACCGAGCAGATCCGCATCGCCGTTGCCAAGCTGGTGGACAACGCCGTGGCGTACTCCCCGGACGGTGGGTCCGTCACCATCGCGGTCCGTGCGGCCCAGGATGGCGGCACGGTGGAGATCCGGGTCATCGACTGCGGATGCGGCATCCCGCAGCAGGAGCAGACGCATGTGTTCGAACGGTTCTACCGGGGCAGCAACCAGAACGAGCGCACGCAGGACGGCATCGGCCTGGGCCTCGCCATCGTCAAGCATGTGGCGCTGACCCACCATGGTTCCGCATCGGTGTGGAGCCGTGTGGGGCAGGGCAGCACGTTCACGTTGTCATTGCCCGTCGCCCGGTAGGCGGCGGGCGTGATGCGGCCCGGGGCTATTCTCCCAGTCGGCGGTAGTCCCAGCGGTCGAAATGTTCCCAGACGAGCATCATCAGTCCGATGACCACGCCGATGCCGCATACCAGCGTCGCCCTGATCGACACCAGCCCGAAGTGCTGCAGAATCAGGCAGATGATGGCGGCGACGATCCACAGCATGGTGCCGATGGTGAATGCCTTGCGCAAATCGACGCGCACGGGCTTCGGTGCCGGTTTGCGCGCGTTGGGATCAATGATCGGGGCGAACTTCATGACAGTACTCTATCTCGGAACCGACACGGCCGGCAATCACTCCCACAGCTGACCGACAACGTAATCGACGCAGTTCGTCAGCGCCGCCACGTCCGCGGGCTCCACCGACGGGAACACGCCGACGCGGAGCTGGTTGCGCCCGAGCTTGCGGTAGCCGGAGGTGTCCAGGATGCCGTTCTCCCGGAGCGCCGCGGTGACCTGCTTGGCGTTGATCCGGTCGTCGAGGTCGATGGTGACCACCGAGTTCGAGCGCAGTGCGGGGTCGGCGACGAACGGATGCGCGTAATCGGATTGCTCCGCCCACTGGTACAGCAATGACGCGTTCTTGGCGCACCGTGCGGTGGCCCATGCCATGCCGCCGTTGTTGTTCAGCCACTGCAGCTGCTCGTTGAGCATGATCAGCGTGGCGATGGCGGGCGTGTTGAGCGTCTGGTCCTTGCGGGAGTTCTCGATGGCGGATTTCAGCGACAGGAACGGCGGAATCCAGCGCAGCACGCCTTCCAGCGAGGTGCTCTGCGCGATGCCGTAGGCGCGGTCGATCGCCGCGGGGGAGAGCGCCGCGATCCACAGTCCGCCGTCGGAGCCGAATGCCTTCTGCGGGGAGAAGTAGTAGGCGTCGGTCTGGCTGATGTCCACCGGCAGCGCGCCGGCGGCGCTGGTGGCGTCCACGATGGTCAGCGCGCCCTGCTCCAGGCTGCCTGCGATGCGATGCACCGGGGCCGCGACTCCGGTGGAGGTCTCGTTATGGGCCCAGCAGTAGGCATCCACGTATTCGGTGTATTCGGGCAGTCGGCAGTCGCCGGGTTCGCACCGGTAGACGACCGGATCCTCCAGGAACGGGGCGGAGGCCGCGGAGTCGGCGAATTTGGCGCTGAACGACCCGTAGACGCCGAACGCTGCCCGCCGGGTGATCAGTGAGGCGCAGGCCATGTCCCAGAACGCCGTGGCGCCGCCGTTGCCCAGCACGATCTCGTAGTCATCGGGAATGCGGAGGAATTCGGCCAGCCCCGCGCGAATCGACCCGACGATCTGCTTGATGGTGGATTGACGGTGCGACGTGCCCAGAACCGTGGTGGCGCCGGCGTCCAACGCCTGCACCTGTTCGGGGCGGATCTTGCTCGGTCCCGAACCGAAGCGTCCGTCCTCGGGCAACATGGATGGGGGAATCGTGATGGTGGCCATGCGAACCAGCCTAGCCCTGTGGGCGGATTTAGCCATATTCTGACCGTTTGCTGGACACATGCTGTGCTGCGGGACGGCGGGTCCGAGGTGACACGCCCGGAATGCTCACAAGGGTCGGCACACGGCGGCCGGACCATGCCTGAATGGGGCAAACGCCGCGATTGCAACGGTTTCGCCGTGACGGGCCGGTGTGGTTTCGGGGGATGTGCGTCGATGAGGCGACTGGTTTGGGCGGGGCTTGTTGTACGGTAAACAACCGTGACGGCAGGACGTCTCCATGGTGAGACGTCAGGAATCCGGCAAGGAGCAATTGAGATATGAGGCATGCAGCCCATCAGGCGGCCAATAACTCGCGCCAGTATATCCGCACGTCCCGTTCCCTGTTCTCGAGCGGCAGCGGTGCGCACAGCGCCAAGGCGGTGCGCATGGCACAGATGACGCAGTCTAACGGTGCCGTCCTTGGGCTGGATCAGGCGGTTGTCGAGCGTCTCAACGAGGTGGCTCCCCAGACCCGCCGCGCACTGCGTGAGGCGGCACGGGCCGCCGAGCGTCGTTCCCACATCCTTACCTCGGCCTCGCTCGCCGCGCTTGTCGGCACGGCGGCCACCGCCGTGGCATTGGCCGGGCCTGATGACATCAAGGGCAGCATCCTGGCCGATACCGCCACCACCACTACCCAGCTCAAGCGTATCACCACCGATGTGGTGTCCCGTTCCGAGGATCGTGCGCCGTTGAGCGCCCTGTCCGATGGCGCCGTTGCCGATACGGTTGCCGCGTCGCAGGAGACCGCGGCGTCCGCCGATACCGCCCAGATCTCCAGCGAAGGCGAATGGCAGGCCACCGGCGACGCCTCGCAGCTGGATGTGAATCAGATGTCGCGCTCCCTGGCGAACAACCCGCAGGTGGCGGCTCTGATGGATCAGGACTACAACGTGCTGCCCGCCGGGTTCAATCCGAACCACGCCACCGGCGACAGCGGCAACGCCTACTCGTTCAGCCAGTGCACGTGGTGGGTGTATGTGCGCCGCCATGAGCTGGGTCTGCCGGTCGGCTCGTATATGGGCAACGGCAACATGTGGGCGAATTCCGCTCGCGCCCTGGGCTACTGGGTGGACAACACCCCGCGTCATGTGGGCGACATCATGGTGTTCGCCGCCGGCCAGGCCGGCGCCGACGGCTACTACGGCCATGTGGCGATCGTCGAGCAGATCAACCCGGACGGTTCGATCGTCACCTCCGAGTGCGGCGCGTCGATGAACGGTAAGACCTACTCCAAGACGTACACCAATCCGAGCGACTTCCAGTTCATCCATTACTGACACGTATTGCGGATGAACAAGGGCCGTGGCGGCATCGCTGCGGCGTGTCGTTATGTCCCGCAATCCTTTCCCGCTCGCCGCACGCCCGATGTGATAGAGCTGTGATGATACGCTAAGGCGTTGATGACAAGCTTTACCCGATCCTGTGTCGCCGCCGCTGCAGTGATTGCCCTTGGCGTGGTTGGCGTTGTATCGTTGCCGTCCATGGCCGCGGCCGAGGAGGCTTCCCCGGTCACGTCCGTGCGCTCGTTCCGCGGCATGAACGAAGGCCGCAGCCAATTGTTCGCCGAATCGTCCTCCGTGGCGGTGGACGAGGGCACCGACTGGGGCGGCGTGGAGACGTTGGACGTTCCCCAGACCAAGTCCCAGGCGGAGAAGGATGCCGAGGCCGCACAGCAGCGCGCCGAGGAGGAGGCCCGTCGCCAGGCCGCACAGCAGGCCGCTGCCACCGCGTCGTCCACGGTGTCCCGTTCCCAGGTCCGCACCGGCACGGATTCCGGTCTGGCGAGCTACACGAACATCGATTACAGCATCGCGCCGGCGGGATTCAACCCGAACCATGAGATCGGCGATGTCGGCAACCGTTACGCCGCCAACAACTGCACGTGGTGGGCGTACGAGCGCCGCCACCAGCTGGGGCTGCCGGTCGGCTCGTTCTTCGGCAACGGCGCCCAGTGGGCGGCATCCGCGGCCGCGATGGGCTACTGGGTGGACAATACGCCGCGCATGATCGGCGACATCATGGTCTTCCAGGGTGGCCAGGCCGGTTCCTCGTGGGGCTACGGCCATGTGGCGATCGTGGAGGAGATCTATCCCGACGGCAGCGTGCGTGTCTCGGAGATGGGCTCCGGATTCCCCGGCTACTTCTCCAGCACCCGCGTATTCTCCGATACGGCCAATTACCAGTACATCCACTTCTGACCGCGGTCGCCGGATACGGCGTACGGACGGTGATACCGGCGTGATTCCTTGGAATCGCGCCGGTTTTCGTATGCCGGGGCCGGTGCGCTGGAATGTACACGGCGTGGGGTAACTTAGTGAAACTGATGAGTATTGCACGTAAGACCGTTTCGTTCATGACCGCGCTCGTTGCCGCAGGTACGCTGTTCGTGGCAACGGCTCCCGTTGCCTCCGCCGAGGATGCGGAGGTCGCCACCTCCTCTCGTTCGTTCCCCAAGGTGACCACGGTTCGCAAGGATCTGTTCGCCGAATCCACCTCCACCTCCGTCGATCAGGATGCCGATTGGGGCGGCATCGAGGCGCTGGATGTGCCGCAGACCAAGTCCCAGGCGGAGAAGGACGCCGAGGCCGCCGAACAGGCCGCGGCCGAGGCCGCTGCCGCGCAGGCCGCCAGCCGTTCCGCCGCGCGTGAATCGCTGAGCACCACCAGCTCCGCCGCGGCGTCCGTGCCAACTCCGCCGGCCAGCGCCACCGGCGCCGCCATCGCGGAGTATTCGCTGAATTTCATCGGTTATCCGTACCTGTACGGCGGCACCAGCCCGTCTGGCTGGGATTGCTCCGGATTCGTGCAGTACGTGTTCGCCCAGTTCGGCGTCTCGTTGCCGCGCACCTCGGGCGCGATGATGAGCGTCGGCTCGCCGGTGGGCAGCCTGGCTGAAGCCCAGCCCGGCGACATCATCGCCAGCGCCGGCCACGCGGCCATCTACATCGGCAACGGCATGGTGATGAACGCCATGGATTACGGTGCCGGCACCAACACCGCGGCGGTCGCCTGGGTGTTCCCGGGCGGCGGCTACGCCATCCGCCGTGTGGTCTGAGCCGTAAACCGTCTTCACACGAATGTCTCGACGCGCCTCGCCTGCGGGGCGCGTCGAGACGTTTGTGGAGGGTTTTCTCACAGCGTTACCGGAACTTCCCGGAATCCCGCGGTATTGTAGTGCTAAGGCGATGCGGAGCGGCGTCGCCAGTATTGCAAGGGAGGTCGTCATGATTAACGACAAAGCGATCCTCGTTGGCGTGGATGGCTCGCACGCCAGCTACAAGGCCACGTGGTGGGCCGCGAATTACGCCAAGCACGCCGGATTGACGTTGCAGATCGTCTGTGCGTATTCGTTGCCGAGCTACGCCGCGGTCTCATTCGACGCCACGTACACCGCCATGGGGGATGACAACGCGGCGCATAGCGATGCCCAGGAGATTCTGTCCAAGGCCAAAGCCATCGCCGACGAACAGGGCGTCGAGGCCGCCACACTGATCGTCACCGGAGACCCGGCCTCCGTATTCGTGGAACTGTCTCGCAACTACAACCTGATCGTCATCGGCAACCGCGGCAAGGGTGGTCTGGCCGAGCGTCTGCTGGGCACCACCAGCTCCAGCCTGCCGGCGTACGCGTACTGCCCGATCGTGGTGGTGCCGTATACCGATGATGAAGGCAACCCGATGCACCTGAACAACACGATCACCAAGGTGGCCGTCGGTTCCGACGAATCGAAGTGGGGCATCAAGGCGTTGGAGATCGCCGCCGACTTCGCCGCGGCCTGGGATGCCGAACTCGACGTGATCTCCGCCGTGCCGAAGATGCAGGGCGTGGACGGCGACCAGGGCGTGATGGACGCCTTCAAGGAGGACCTGGACGTCCGTGTCTCGCCGATTCTTGAGAAGTACCCCAACCTCAAGCTGAACAAGTCCGTGGTACCGGGTTCCGCCGTGGACGCGCTGACCAAGGCCAGCCATACCCATGATGTGGTGGTTGTGGGCTCCCGTGGCCGTGGAGGCTTTACCGGACTGCTGTTCGGCTCCACCAGCCAGGGATTGCTGCAGCACGCCGTCAATCCGGTGTACGTCGTGCCGCGCAAGTATGTGGAGGCCGCGGAGACGCGACTGGATACGGTGCCCAGCTCGCCGGCGGAGGTGCCGACCAAGCCCATCGACGACATCAGCGGCGTCGAGGAGGTCTCGGTGCCCACGGCCGGTATCGAGCAGGCTCACGACATCGAATCCGCCATCGATCCGCTCCACAAGAGCTGATCCGCACCTATCGGGGGCGGTCGATACCGACGCATAACGGTCGGTCGTCCCCGTATATCAATGGCGGTCGCACCGATCCTACGAACCGGTGCGACCGCCATTCATATACGGGTATACGGGGCGTCTCCCGGCGTGCGGGCCAGTACCCCGTGGACGTCCGTTAGTGACGCACGGTCACATCCAGACGCACCGGCGTGTCGTGCACGTAGGTGCGCGACACCGTGCAGCCCTTGTCGATATGACGGGTGATGCGCTCCTTGAGCTTGTCGGCGTCCGCGTCGCTCAGGCCGGCATCCACCGCGTCCACCACCAGCTGCTCGCTGAAGTTGATATAGGAGTTGTCGGCGTCATCGTAGGTGCCGTCGACAACGATGCGCGCGCCTTTGCCCTCGCCCAGCGTGTGCTCGATGGCGAACTGGCTGGAGAGCGCCGCGCAGCCGGCCAGGGCGATCTTCATCAGATCCCCCGGGGAGAACTGCCCCTTGCCCTTGCCGAACTTGATGTGCGCGCCGTCATCGCTGAACGCGTCCCAGGAACCGTCCTTATTGCGTTCCACCCACAGTCGCTTGCCCATGCCTAAACCTCCTTGGTCGTTGTACGCAGGTACATATCCAATGTATCCGAATCGGCGCGCATCCATGGTGAGCCGTCCGCGAACAGCAGCGCCGTCGGTTGCGCCGTGGACGGACGGGCCCGTGTTCAGGCATGCGTCCCGCTAGACTGAGGTGCATGGCTTTGACACCCGAACAGCTCGCAGACATCCGCACCCGCATCCCCGCCCGTCCTCGCACGGACATCCCCATGCCGTATGAGGACCTGGTCAGGAAGATCCTGACCGAAGGCACGCTCAAATCCGATCGCACCGGCACCGGCACGATCTCCCTGTTCGGGCAGCAGATGCGGTTCGATCTGTCCGAATCGTTCCCGTTGCTGACCACCAAGCGGGTGTTCTTCAAAGGCCTGGCCTATGAGCTGCTGTGGTTCCTGCGAGGCTCGGACGGCGGCAACATCAACTGGCTGCTGGAGCACAACGTGCACATCTGGGATGAATGGGCCGATGAGAACGGCGATCTCGGACCGGTGTACGGCGTGCAGTGGCGCAGCTGGCCCGCGCCGACCCCCGAGGATCCGAACCGCACCATCGACCAGATCGCCAACGTGCTGGACCTGATCCGCAATCACCCCGATTCGCGCCGTATGGTGGTCAGCGCCTGGAACCCCGCCGAGGTCGAGCAGATGGCGCTGCCGCCGTGCCACGCCCTGTTCCAGTTCTACGTGGCGGACGGCAGACTGTCCTGCCAGCTGTATCAGCGCAGCTGCGACATGTTCCTGGGCGTGCCGTTCAACATCGCGTCCTACTCGCTGCTCACGCTGATGATGGCGCAGCAGGCGGGGCTGGAACCAGGGGAGTTCGTCTGGACCGGCGGCGACTGCCACGTGTATGACAACCATATCGACCAGGTGCTCGAACAGCTGAGCCGCGACCCGTATCCGTACCCGCAGATCCGCATCCGCAAGGCCGATTCCCTGTTCGACTACGAGTATGACGACTTCGAGATCGTCAACTACCGGTACCACCCCACCATCAAGGCTCCGGTCGCGGTCTGAGCCGCCTTATACACTGAGTGCCAGTTCCACGTACCCAAGGAGTGAATGAAATGGAGCACGATAGTAGCCTCAGTGGCTATCACGAACCCGAGCCCGGGACAGCCGGGCTTGAGGAAGAGGAGGATTGGGGAGACGATTTCCCCAAGACGTTCTCGGTGAATCTGATCTGGGCCGAAGCGCATGACAAGGAAGGTCATGCCGGCGCCATCGGCGTCAACGGCGGCATGCCGTGGCATCTGCCCGAGGACCTGAAGCATTTCACGGAGCTGACGATCTCCCATCCGGTCATCATGGGCCGGCGCACCTGGGAGTCGCTCAGCGCCAAGTACCGTCCGTTGCCGAATCGCGACAATATCGTGATCTCCCGCAACCCGAACTATGCGGCGCCGGGGGCCACGGTGGTGGGCGATCTGGAGGCCGCGTTGGATCTGGCGCGTCAGGAGGCGATTCCGGACGATGGCATGGACCGCAGCGAGATCTGGATCCTCGGCGGCGCGCAGCTGTTCAACGAGGCGCTGCCGCAGGCGGATAAGGCGTATGTGACGCAGATTCGCGCCGATGTGGAGGCCGACACGTACGCGCCCGATATGGATGCATTGCTGGAGTCCGGGCTGTGGCGCGTGGCCGACACCTCGCCGTGGCTGATGCCGGCCAAGTCCGAGGGCGGCATCCGCGGCTTCCGCTACGTCACCTACCGCAAGACCCGTTGATTCGTACGGAGGATAGTACCGATATGAGCGTTCACCCGTATACCGTGATGACCGTGTGCACCGGCAACATCTGCCGTTCCCCGATGGCCGAGATCATCCTGCGCACCGAATTCGAGCGCCGTGGTCTGGGCGACCGCGTGCGCGTGATGTCCAGCGGCGTCAGCGATGAGGAGTACGGCAACCCGATTGACCGCCGTGCCGTGCGCGTGCTGAAGGCGCGTGGCTACGAGCTGCCGGCCCGTCATTTCGCGCACCGCATCGAGGCCGATGAGATTGAGGAGACCGATCTGTTCCTGCCGATGACGGCCTCGCACATGCGGGCGCTGAAGCGCCAGTTGCCGGCCGACAAGCAGGCCGAGGTGCATATGTACCGCAGCTTCGATCCGGATCTTCAGCAGCCCGCTGCGGGTCGTGAGGATGAGATCGATCTGGTTGACCCTTGGTACGGCGGTTCGCATGAATTCGAGGTCGCCATTGACCAGATCGAGCACGTCGCCCCGTACATCGTGGATTGGGTGGAGCGTCAGCTCGCCTGACGATGTGAAAACAACGACGTATCAGTGATGGCCGGTCGCAGGAATGCGGCCGGCCATCATGCATATGAGGACATGCGCACGGATAGGTGCGGATACTGAGCCGCATGCTCCGCACGATGCCGGTGAGGTGTTGCGTTGTGTGCGGTATGAAAAAGCCCCGCACGGTGGCGGGGCGACGGTGGTGGCTCCGAGCGGCATCGATCCGCTGACCTAACGATTTTCAGTCGTTCGCTCTACCAACTGAGCTACAGAGCCATGAGCGACCCCGACCGGACTTGAACCGGCGACCTCCGCCGTGACAGGGCGGCGCTCTAACCAACTGAGCTACGGGGCCGTGGCGTTCTTCTGGAAAAGAAGCCAAAAAGAGATATTACAGGGTTCTGCGTATTATGCAAATCGTGTCGCCGGCGTGTCGGAAAACAAAAAGCCCCGCGCGGTGGCGGGGCGACGGTGGTGGCTCCGAGCGGCATCGATCCGCTGACCTAACGATTTTCAGTCGTTCGCTCTACCAACTGAGCTACAGAGCCATGAACAGTTGAAAAAACCCGGTAAAAACCGGGTTTCCACTATTCGCGACCCCGACCGGACTTGAACCGGCGACCTCCGCCGTGACAGGGCGGCGCTCTAACCAACTGAGCTACGGGGCCGTGGTGTTCTCTGAACGAGAAGCCGAATAGAAATATTACTCAGAATGACAAAGTGCGCAAGTTTCCGCGTGTCTCGTTGGAATTCCGCGGTTTTTGAGGTCGCGTCATTCGGCTTGTGCGCGTCCGTTCAGTCCACGAGCTCCATCGTGATTGGCGCTGATCCCTGTGCGGTCTGCCACTGGTCGGACCATTCGGTGACATCCGTCGGCGCGGAGTCATAGAGCAGGTCGGACCAGTCGTAGTCGTCGGGAAGATCCTGCGTGTCGACGCAGGTGCCGTCGGGCAGGCAGAGTTGTCCGTCGAGATGGGAATAGTCGTCGGAGTCGAACCAGACCTCGGGGTGTTCCTCGACGTAGTCGACGGTGAAGCCGACCGCCCAGATGGCGAGGGCGATGACCGCCACATAGAGCAGCGTGCCCAAAGCGCTGATGACGATGCCTGCGATCGACAGTCCTTTGCTCTTCTCGTGCGATTTGTTGATTTGGACCAGCGCGATGATCGAGAGGATCAGGCCGACCGGCGGGATGACGAATGCGCATACGAATCCGGCGATGCACAGGCCGTTCCATCGGTCGACCTGTGTGGGCTGCCCGTAGTAGTAGCCCTGGGCGTACGGGGCCGTATACGGGGCGTTGTAGGAGGCTCCGTACTGTGCGTTGTACGGTTGCTGGGTGTATGGGGCGCCGTATGCGGGCTGTTCGGGCGGCGTCTGGCCGCCGTCCGTGTACGGCTGGCCCTGGTACTGCCCGTAGGTCTGCTGCGCCTGCTGGGGCTGCTCAGGTGAGCCGTACTGCGTGGAGGTGTGCTGGTCATCCGGTTGCGGGATGTATGGATTGGTTGCCGTCATGGTTCCAGTCTACCCGCAGGACCTGCATATACGGGGGCGGGGCGCGGCCCGCGATGGGTCGCACCCCGCCCGAATCGCCGCGCTCCGCTCGGGGCTCGGCAGGAACCGATCAGTCGGCCTGCTTCCAGGTCTCGACGTCGATGTGATGCTCCGGGTTGGCCTGCCAGGCCTCCCATGCGGACTTGACGATGTCCTCCACGTTGTACTTGGCGTGCCAGCCCATCTCCTCGTTGATGCGCTTCGGGGAGCCGATCAGGTGCGGCGGGTCGCCGGCGCGGCGCGGCATGACGGTTTCGGTGAACGGCAGGCCGGTCACCTTCTTGACCTCGTCCACGATCTGACGTACCGAGGTGCCCTCGCCGGTGCCGACGTTGAACACGTCGTACTTGCGCTCGTCGCGGTCCAGGTACTCCAGGGCCGCCACATGGGCGTCGGCCAGGTCGGAGACGTGGATGTAGTCGCGCACGCAGGTGCCGTCGTCGGTCGGGTAGTCGTCGCCGAAGATCGCGGGGGCCTTACCCTGCTTGAGGCGGTTGAACAGCATCGGGATGAGGTTGAGGATGGCCGGATCCTCAAGCTCCACCGGGCCGCATCCGGCCACGTTGAAGTAGCGCAGGCCGCAGAAGCGGATGTCGTAGGCGGTTTCGCAGGCGCGGGCCATCCACTCGCCGAACAGCTTGGTCTGGCCGTACGGGTTGATCGGCAGCATCGGCACCACGTCCTCGGGCACCACGTCCACCGGCGGCTCGCCGTAGGTGGCGGCGGAGGAGGAGAAGACGAGCTTCTTGACGCCGGAATCGCGCATGCCGATCAGCACGTTGAGCATGCCGTTGATGTTCTGCTGGTAGTACCACAGCGGCTTCTCCACCGATTCGCCGACCTGCTTGCGGGCGGCGAAGTGGATGACGGCGTCCACTTCCTCGGCCTTCATGATCTCGGCCAGGCGCTCGCCGGCGCCGGCGGCGGAGACGTCCATGCCGTACAGTCGGGAACCTTCGATGCGGGTGGGCTTGCCGTAGCTGAGGTCGTCCACAACGACGACCCGCTGGCCGGCCTGATGGAGAGCGTGAACGACGTGGGCGCCGATGTAGCCGCACCCACCGGTGACGAGAACAGTCATGTTCCGACCTTTCACTCATCGGAGTTCGGTGTGCGGATGCCGTGTGAACACCCGCTGTTCACTTTTGCTCCGGTTTTGTTATTTTTTGAACAGTTTCAGTATAGCATGCAAACACGCACGCACAAAGGTGTGTTCATTCGTGTTGTCATGATCAATGGTTGTACTACGACGTGCGTATGCTGGGTGGCATCAAGCACGGGAGCCGCGCAAGCGAGCTGAGAGGGTTGACCCGACCGTTGAACGTGATCCGGTTAGTACCGGCGAACGGAGCCTTTGATGTCGTCGAAGACGATTCCCCGCTTGGTGTACGACCGATCAGGAAAGCGAGGATGATATATATGGTGGAATCCACACAAACCGCTCCGTCAGGCTTGCTCAGGTGGCGCGTTGTGGACGTCACAGTGACGGCGGTTATCGCGGTGGCCTCAGGCGTGGTGTTTTGGGGATTGGGCATGGTTACGGTGCCGCTGTCTACGTTGATGCAGGTGGTGCCGGGGCTACAGGCACTCACCTGGGGTCTGTTTTACTTCGCCGGACCCTTGGCTGCTCTAGTAGTGCGCAAACCGGGAGCTGCGATCTTTGCTGAACTGATTGCCGCCCTTGTGGAAGCGGTGCTGGGTAGTCACTGGGGAGGTCTCGGCACAATCATCCCGGGTTTAGTGCAGGGGCTCGGGGCTGAAATCGCCTTCGCCATCGTGGCATACAAAATCTGGAACTTGGGCGTCGCCACGCTGTCCGGGGCTATGGCCGGACTGGCGGGCATGATCATCTCATGGATTATGTATTACCAGGGGTACGGCATGGACTTCATCGTTATTGGGTTCGTGTGCTCGGTAATCTCTGGCGCGGTGTTTGCAGGCGCATTGATGTGGGCGTTGTACAAGGCCATCGCCGCGACCGGCGCATTGGGACATTTTGCCAGTGGTCGCGACACGCGCCGCTGATCAAGACAGCAACGGAATGGGAACGCCGATATGGAGAATGTCACTGGAGATCCTCAACTTGACATCGTTGCACAGCGTTGGCCCGACATTACACTGGCCGAAGCCGCGGACGTGCTGTCACGGTTGCGGCATCCGCTGCGCGCCCTAGAATTATTGACCCGCAGCGGCAGGCCGACCGCAGCCGGCGTGATGATTCGTACGAACGAAGGGGACGTGTTTATCAAACGGTACGCCCTCTCGGTACGCGACGCTGCTTCGATTCTGCCGTATCACGGATTCGTCCATCATCTGGCTAAGCGGGGTATATCCACGCCGACGTTCATGCCGTTCGCCGACGACTTGGGCGGTTCTGCGCCAGGTGGTCCGATCTGGGCGACGGATAGCGCGTTGACGATTGGTGGCGCGGTGTACGAGGTGTGCGCTAAGGCTGCAGGCGACGACCGGTACATCGATGCGTTGTCTTGGGATCCTCCGCGTACGGTGTCCGAAGCGGAACAACTCGGCGCATTCATGGCGCGCATGTCCATGGCGGCGGAGGGATATGACGCGCCGAGACCTGCGGCGCCGAACCCGTTCCAGAACCGGTTCGGCCTGTTTGCGACCGCGGATTTCGACGCGGCGGTAAAGGCCTGGCTGGAGGAGCGCCCCGTGGTGCGCGACTACCTGAAGTCCACTGATCGCCATCTCATGCAGGATCTGGATCTGCACCGGTGTTACGTAGAGAAGGTGAGCGGCCCCTACGGGGCATTGCCGTCGTGCTGGACACACGGTGACCCTCACATTTCGAATTTCCTGTGGCAGGGCGACCGGCCGTCCAGCATCTTCGACTTCGGCTTGGCCGACCGCAACACGGCGCTGTTCGACCTAGTGGAGACGCTGGAACGCAACACCATCCGGTTCGTATCCATCATGAACGGCGATGATGATGCCTACTGCGCCGACACGGCCGCGGCGATTATTCGCGGCTACAACGGCGTGATACCGCTGTCGTCGTCGGATTTGGCGCTGGTTGCGGACATGCTGCCGGTCTGTCAGTCCGAGGCGGCACTGAACTGGATTGCCTACTACGTGGAAGGCACCCATCGACCTCAGGACGCAGCATGGTGCTACGACATCTCACTGATGGGCCACACCGCATGGTTCGCCCGACCATCCGGGCAACGATACCTGGACGCTATCCGCATGGCGGCCTAACCTACAGCAAGGAGAAACATATGCTCAACATTCGTTTTGAATACATCCACTCATGGACCAACCATGCAGGCTTCTACCTGGCCCGAGCCAACGGTGACTACGCACGTCACCACATGGACGTCGAATTCCACAACGGCGACTCCTTCCGTGGCTCGCCGGCCGCGCTGTTGTCCCGCGGCGAATGTGACGTGGCATTGGTACGACATAAGGACCTGTTCTCGCATCAGGGAGGAGAAACCGGCCTGGTGGCTGTCGCCGCACTGAACCAGTGCCAGGTTGGTGGTGTGGTGACCAAGGCAGGTAGCGGCATTACCCGTTTCCGCGATCTTGAAGGGCGCACGCTGGGGTTCCCCGCCGCCGCATATCGGCTGTTCGCTGAGCTCAAGGAAGCGATGGGAGCGGACGGCGGCGACATCGAGAAGGTCAACGTCGTGTCGACCGGAGGGTGGGAACCTGACTTCCGCTCGATTGAGAACGGCATGTTTGATGCGTTCGTCAACGTGGTGTGGTGGGAGCCGTTCCAGGGGTCCGGCCCGCTCGACCAGGTGGTGACGATTCCGTTCGACTCTCTGAACATCGCCCCTCATTACTCGTACTACGTGTGTGTGCGCAGGGAATTTCTAGACCGCAATACGCAACTCGTCCGCGACTTTCTGGCGGACACGGCTGCGGGCTACCGTATGGCTGCGGACGATCGTGCCGCCGTGATGGCCGCCCTACAGGACCCTCTTGCTAATGTTAGCCCCGCGGTGCTGAACAAGACCCTGGATGTCGTATCCCCGACCTGGTTCGATGCTGCCGGACATTGGGGACCGTTGGACGTGGACTTTGTGCGCCGGTACAACCATTGGATGACCGAACAGGGGTTCATGACTGTTCCGGAGGAGGAGTCGCTGGCGGCCATCGAAGCGGGCGCGGTGACCAACGCCTACCTGCCTTGGTGACGGGCTTCATGACGGATGCAGGGGCGTGTTCGAGGCTCATCGGTATAAATGGGTGCTATGCAGGAGAGCAATACCGAACAGCTGAGGAACCGCCCCGTACTGTCCTTCGTGCGCAGGTCGGGCCGTCTGGACGCACGGCTGCAGCGCGCATGGGACCGTTACGCGGGCGAGTATCTGCTGGACGTGAACGCGGGGGAAGGGTTGCTGAACGTACGCCCCGGCGTGACGATTGACGACGGGTATGTGCATCGGACGTGGGGCAACGACAACCCGCTGATCGTGGAGATCGGTACCGGGCAGGGCGAGAACATCGTCGCCGCGGCCGCCGGGCACCCTGACATGAACTTCCTGGCGCTGGAGGTGTACGACCCCGGCGTGGCCCACACCATGCTGCTCGCCGGTAAGCAGGGGCTGGGCAACCTGCGCATCGCGCAGGTCAACGCCCCCGAACTGTTCAAGGTCATGGCCGACGGCGTGGTGGCCGAGGTGTGGACGTACTTCCCCGATCCGTGGCCCAAGATGCGGCATCACAAGCGCCGCATCGTGCAGCCCGCGCTCGCCGGGGAGATCCATCGTGCGCTGGTGCCCGGGGGGCTGTGGCGCATCGCCACTGACATCGAGGACTATGCGTTGCATGTGCACGAGGTGATGGACGCCATGCCCGGCTTCGAGAACGTGGGCGGATTGACCGTCAGCCTGCCGACCGAGCACGTCGGCAAGGGCAACGCCGATGAGGCGGCGGGCCTACCTCATGCCGACTTCGTCGAGTCGCCGCGCTTCGAGGGACGCGTGCTGACCAATTTCGAGCGCAAGGGTCTTCAGGCCGGCCGCGTGATCCACGACTTCGCCTACCGGGCCGTGTGAGGTATCCGGCGTGCCGCCCCGCCCTCAGGTTCGGCGGGCGTGGGCGACACGCCGTGTTGCACCCGTTTATGGTCTCGCCTATACTTTCTAATTCGTTGCCCCCATCGTCTAACGGTTAGGACACCAGACTTTCAATCTGACAACGAGAGTTCGACTCTCTCTGGGGGTACGACCCGGAACCCCTGCAAACCCCAGCGTTTGCAGGGGTTTTCTCATACCCGCACGCCCCATGACCGCATCCCGTGACCACGCGAAAACGCGCCTTCGTGCGCCAAGTTAGTGTATACTTAGTGTATACCAAACCAGCGGCCCCACGGAGGTCATAGCCATGCACAAGCCGACATGGTCGCCCAGCGCACCCCGCGCATCGCACGGCGACGGATCATACTTCTGGAACGCCAACCGCCAACTCTGGACCTACGTGCGCGAAGGGCCGCGCGACCCCGGCACCGGACGCCGCCGCCAGATCCGCGTCACCTGCGCCCACCCCAAGGCCCTCAGAACCCGCATCGACCCCACACGCATCCCGCCCGTCGTCAAAACCCGGCTCCAGGCCAAGATGACCGCCAAGATCGCCGAACTCGAACGCACCGGATGGATGCCATCCAACGCCAGCCCCGTCCTCTCCGACTGGCTCGACCGCTGGCTCGAAACCATCAAGAAGCCCCAGCTCAAACCCAAGACCTACGCCAACTACGTCGGCCCCTGCAACGCCAGCATCAAACCCACCCTCGGCGCCATGCGCCTCAAGGACATCCAACCCGCCGACATCCGCCGCATGCTCAACTGGATCACCACCGACCAGCCCACACCCGACGGCAGGATCCGCAAGGCCCGCAGCGCCGCAACCGCCGACAACGCCTTCACCATCCTCGACCTCGCGCTCGCCGACGCCGTGCGCGAGGGCCTGCTCGCGTCCAACCCGTGCGACCGGACCCGCCGCATCTCGGCCGAGGGCAGGGAGACGATCCCGTTCACCCCGGCCGAGGCTCGCAGGATCATCGAGCTCGAGCCAAACCCGATGCTCCACCTGATGTGGGGGCTGCTCCTCGCCCTGGGCATGCGCCAGGGCGAGCTGCTCGCCATCCTCGCGCCGTCGCTCGTGCTGCGCGAGGTGACCGACGCGGACGGAGCGCGGCGCACGACCCACTGCATCGTGGTCATGTGGGAGCTGCAGAAACTCAAGGACCCGCACTGGCGCCCCGGGCTCAAGCATGTGGACCTCGGCGACGGATGGTGGCTGCTCGAGGTCAAGAGCAAGGCCGGCAACCGCATCCTCCCGCTCCCGCGCGAGCTCGACGACGAGCTCGTCTCCTACATGGCCACGCACCCGGCCGGCACGCACGGCCTGCTCTTCCACGACCGGGGACGCCCGATCGGCGCCGACTGGCAGCGCGACCGCTGGCGCGAGGCGTGCCGTCGGGCCGGCCTCGACTACCGCAAGCCACATTCGGCCCGGCACTTCGCCGCCACCGAGCTCGACCGCGCCAACCTGCCCGAGGGCCTACGTACCGACCTCATGGGCCACGCCGACATCGGAGTCACCGAAGCCGTGTACACGCACCGAGACGTCAGCCGTCTCCTCGAGGGCACCCAGGCCGTCGAGGACAGCCTCAGGTCAGCCGTCACTCCCGACGACATCACCCCGACACCGGCCGAGGACGTGGAACGGCGCAAACGCCGCTTCTCCAGCCGGCGCATCCGCGCGTGGGACGGCACGGCGCCGATGGGCGAATGGGACTCCATCAAGGCCGCCGCCGAATCCCTGGTCAAACGCGGCAAGGGCAGCCCCTCCGGCGTCATGGCCACCCTCCAGAACATCAACAAGGCGCTCCGCCGGCAGGGAACCGCCTACGGGTGGACATGGGAATACGCCGACTGAACGAAAACGTCGCCCCGCCGGATCTCTCCGACGGGGCGACGTTTTCGTATCAGGCGGAGGCCTTCGGCCTGCCGGTCGCGGTCCTGCGTTCGGCGGCCCACGCGGCCACCGCGCTCGCCGGTCCCGGCGTAGAATCGAACCATGTTCACGTCGAAACGCAGCAACGAAGGGCGGAGCGTGGAGCCCGCCATGCTCACGGTGCACTTCTCCGGCGAATCCGTGACGGAACACTCCATGAGCGTCGCCGACCTCGCCCCGGCGCTCGTCGGACTGTCGGACGCGATAGCACGATACAAGGAGCTCGCCGACCCGTTCCTCGACCTCGACGTGAGAATCACCGCCACAAGGGCGGGATCGTTCGAGGTGGCGCTCCAACTCCTGGGTACAGTCGCCAACCTCGCGCAAACGATCGACCCATCGTCCGCATCCGACATCATCGCCGGCCTCCTCGATGTCATCCGGATATTCAACGCCAGACAGCAAGGCACCGGGAGCGTGGAACCGGGCGACCACGAGGTCGTCAGACAGGGCGACACATATGTCGACCTCGAAATCGGACAATTCAGATTCAGGGCCGGAAGGAAGGCGTACAGGGCATCGCGCGACGGACAGCTCGCCAACAGCCTCGGCGCGGCGTCGAAACCCGCGACCATGAATGGATACGACCCGGTACGCTTCATCCAACCCGAAACGCAACGCTCGGAAACCATCGACTCCGACACCTCGACCGCCATGCAGGAGCTCACCCTGTCCGAACAACCCCTGGACCCGTCCATCGAGGAGACCACCCTTCAGATCGACACCATCCAGGCGCGATCGAACAAATGGAAATTCCAGAAAGGCGGCGAATCGTTCTGGTGCGAGATCCAGGATGAAAGATTCCTCAACCGATGGCGCAACCGCCAGGTCGCCTTCATCAACGGCGACCTGCTCAAAGTCAGACTCGAAACCGAACAATACACACGCGACGGACGACTCGAAACCGGCAAACGCCGCATACTCCAAGTCATCGAACATATACCACTCGAAACCCAACCCGCATTCGACATCTGAACACATGCCGCCCACGGGCGGGCATGGAGATATGCCGACTGACGACCTTATCTCGTGTGGACGGCGACACTCGAGATGTCGTAGTAAGCTCGTCTTTCATGGGCATTAAGAACGCGCGCAGAAGAAGCCACTCTTCTCCGGTCGAGGGGTCTCACGACGAAGACAGGTGGCAAGAAGGAACGTTCGAACCTGCGCCGGACAGCGAAAGGCAAAGAACACTGCTGTCGCCGATACGAGGGGATAATGGTCTGCCGACCGAAGGCAGGATCGTCTACGTCGAATGGAAGAAGGGACCGGACCTGCAGAAATTCTACGGATGCATCCAAATCGGATACGACCCGGATTCCGACGAGGACATCGACATCCCGGACGACGACGAGGAACTCGATCCGGATTCCGCGCAACGGAATGCGTGTCGCAAATGGAGTGGCGCTGAGATAGACTGTACACATGGCGTATGCCACATACACCCTAACGGGCATTACCCGCCCAGCGGGGTGCCGGAACCAAAAATTCCGATAAAACAGCTTCATAGCGTGAAAGATGTGCGGGAGGCCCGAGGAGCCGCAACGGTAATCCTCAGAACAACCGCCAAAACGATCGCCCACAAGCATGGAGGTGATTTCAGTGAACGAAATGTCGCAGACGTGTCACGAACTGTCACCCAATCAGCCGTACAAGTATTGCAAGGAACTGACTTCGTTCGAAATCAGTCTTGACATCGCAATCGCAGCAGGAATGTTCGACCAATCAATTACGGTTCAGAATCAGCATGGCGCCTACCCGATAGTGGCGGCGCTCGCTGACGAACAGCTATACTACCTCAACGAGCGCATTCGCGCCTGCGGCGGATACGCGAACGTTTTTGTTCTCGACCACGACAAGATTAGCGTGATTCATTCCATGAGGACGGATAGTGTGCCGTCTGATGCTGAAGACTTCACCGAACTCCGGAACGGTGGATCGAGCGTCGGAATGTTCCTGGCTCATCTGAAACGTCATCCTGAGGGTGTCTGCATCCCAGCCAAACTGGAAATGGGAGTGGACGCAAGGATGAGCATCGGCAACCAAACCGTGGAACGAAATCGGATGCCGGAATTGCAGATATGACATCGCGCTATGTTCATTTCGAGGGCCCCTGACGAACTAACGTCAGGGGCCCTCTTCACGAAACCATCGAAGCCACCAGCGCACGCCGCCCGAGACGCCAATACGAAACGCCCCGGCGATCGCCGAGAGCTGCCGGGGCGTGTGTTAGACGCTCGGACGTTACTGTTTGGCACAGACCACGCACGAGCTGAGCCTGAAATGCTGTCCGTCACCGCATAAAAGGGGATTGCGCGGCGTTCTCCGAATAGTGACGGCGCTCGCCGGCCGTTGATGTGGAGGCGCGGCCGACGGTCATTCGTCGGCGAAGTAGTCCTCGGCTATGCGCGAGCAGTCCGATCTGATCAGGGAAAGACCCGGAAGATTCATATAATGCTCGTACTCGATGCTTCCCGCAATGCTGGGGGACAGTCTATGTATCCTGCCGTCGGCCGTGTGGATGTCGTATTCGCCGTCGTAGGGGACCGGCGCATCCTGTCCCTCCTCGTGCGGTTCCCCCACCAGGACGACCAGCCGTGATTCGCCGGGTTGCAGCGTGATCTGACTTGCCCCAACGGTCAGCACCCTATTGTCGTCATTGTCGTCCGAATCCAAGGTCCGTTGCCGCTCCAAGATGAACGTGTGAGTTCTGCCGTTTGTTGAGGGGAGCTCGACCAAAACGCGTCCCAGCTCCAGACCTCCATCCGAGTTGACTTCGGGTACGCACATGAGGAGCCCATCGCCATCATCCGGAGCGACTTCGCGCATCTCGATCACGGTGCCCTGCGTCCTGCCAGTGTTGGAGATGACAAGGACACTGTTCATCTGAGTGAATTGTTCACCAGTAGATAGATTGGTTACCGTGTCTATCTCCTCATCGGGGGAGGTGATCCGCTGGATCCCGTATACCGCGCCCTCCTCATTCCAGCGTTGAGTTTCCTCCTTGAATTGGTTGATCTCCTCCTGCGTTTTCGCATTCGAGACGATCACATCCTGGTTCCACTGATACACGGGAATCAGAATGGCGACAATCGCCACGATTACGGATACGACGCTAACCACCAAACCGATTACCGAATTCCATTTATCGCACCAATCGTGAAAGCGTTGAAGGAACGAGATTATCGACGAGGAAGACGTCACGGGACTGTCTTCATCTGATGCGTTTTCCCGAGATGTCTCCTCCCATGCCACTCGGAAGATCTGTCTACCCATCCGTTTTCCCCATTCAACGATACACGTATAGAAACACGCCCCGGCGCTCGTTGAAAGCTGCTGGGGCTTAAGCGCTGCTCAGCTGCTACTCGATGTGGTAATCGTCGTCGGTGACGATGTAGCTGGGCTCGGATTCGCCGGTCCCGCCGCTGAGCAGGTCGCCCACGTCGCGGAAGCCGATGGCGACCATCTTGGCGTCGAGCGGCACCATGAACGGGTACGTCACGGTGTCGGTCATGCCGGGCTGGAGCTGCGCGTTGCACTCCGGATTGCCCTCGACCTGATACAGGCTGTCTATGGGCGTGTACTGCTGGCTATCGGAATTCAACGCGAAGATCTCGTACGGGTATCCGCAGGTGATGTCCAACGGCTTCTTCGTGTTGTTCGTCACCTCCACGGTAGCGACCCAGTACTTCGCGTTCTCGTCCGGGTTCCTCGGACCGTAGGTGCCGTTGCTGCATCCGTCCCCGCATGTGTCGTAGTTGATAGTGGCCTGTTCGCCGGCGCTGAGCAGCTTCATGTCGACGCCTCCGCTGGTGACGGTCTCGCCCGGCTCGCCCTGGATGACATCATCACCGGCGCCGGACCCGTCCCCGGACTGGCCGTCCGCCTGGTCATCGCCGTAGCCGAGCTGAAGCTGCAGCGATTCGACCGTCGTGTTCAGCTTCTCGATCTGGGCGTCCCTGTCCGCCAGGGCGGCGTTCGCGCCCGACGACCGGACGCCCCAACCCAACGCGAATCCCACGGCAAGCGCCACGACCGCGGCGATCACGGCGACCAGGACGGCGTTCGGCCTTTTGGCCGCCGTCGGTTGCGGCGCCGTCGGCTGCGCGTAGGGTGGTACCGGCTGCTGCGGATATTGCCCGACCGGCTGGTACTGCTGCGCCGGCTGGTACCCCTCCGGCTGATTGTTCGTGTTCTGACCGTCGTTCATACGGTGTCCCTTCCATATCCTGCCAATACGTGCTAGCTGATGAAATCGCTGGATTCGCTGTCTCTGCTCTGTTCCGGTTTGTCCTTCGCGAGGTTCAGCTCACGAAGCGCGTTCTTCACCGCGATCTTGATGACGAAGTACTGCAATGCGAGGCCGATGATGATGGCGATGATGCTGAACAGGAAAACGTCCATTGGTGTGTCCCTTCATCTCATGTTCCTGTATGCCGCAGCGACGCGGCATACAGCAATCCTATACCTATTCCCCTTGGGGCACCGACTCCTCGGAACGTATGCGATCCGCCCAGGAGTCAATGTCCACCTCATCCGAGGTTCCCGTCTGGGCCCGCTCCGCCTCGATCTGGTGCGTCAGGCGGATGATCTCGCGCAGCTTCTCGACTGGATCCGCGTGACAGACCTCACAAATAATCAGAAATTCCGACATGCGCGCTGGGGCTTTGAGTCTTTCTTTGATGTCACGGATGCGGTTATAGCCAATGGCGCTTCCGGAAGCCTTGTCTGCGGCGAGATTGCTGAGGCCGGCAGAATGAAGCATGGCCGTGATGACTGCAGCTGTGGCTTCATCTACGACGTTTCGACTTCTCCGGTTCGTCTTTCCCATGCGGCAATACTAACACAACACGCGAGCATTTGCTATAAATCATAGCGTTTGCTATAACTCTCAATTAGAGCAAACGCTCTAATCAAGGAGGTATGCGTGGCTTCTATGACTCGTCCCATCAGCATTGCTAAGCATCTCACTAATAGCGCTCGCAATAGGGCATTAATTGCGAAGGCGCAGATTACGGCCATATCCCGGCAGTGCGGTTTGAATCGTATGACCGTCTCCCGTCACCTCGACGGGGACGATCTCACCATGCGCGAATTCCTTGCGGTCGCACAGGAGGCTGGCTTCGACCCCGTAGACATGCTCCAGATGGAAATCAGCAAATACGAAACCGAAAACAAGCCGGCGCTCGCAGAAGAGGGAACGCGATGAACGAGGTTGATTCAATGTCGCTTGCCTGCGGTGAGGCTTTGCTTGAGTTCGTCGTTTCGTCGGCTCCCGAGATCCGTGGTGTATGCGACGTGGACGACGACCGGGCATTTCGCGTTAGCGAGGATGTATATCACTTTCTGGGCGTTGGCGCGGTCGATTGCGCGCCGATCTTCGAGTATCTTCTCCGCGAAGAACTGGTCTTCGAACATGACCTCTCCGAACGGGGGTATCTCGTCGAACCGCCCCTGCGCAATGGTCTTGTCTTTGTGGCGGATGAACACCTGCACGTCTCGTGCCGTGTTAGCGCAATCGTTGACCAGGAAGACGGTGGATGTTTTTCCATCGTATTCGACCCGCCACTTGTAGACCGTCTGGTCGGCGGTGACGCTCAACGCCCGCTGGCTGATCGCATTCGCGTCTGCGCTTATCTCGTTCGCCTTGCCTGCAAGGTCGTTGGCGTCATTGGCGACCCTCTTCGAGTCGACGGCGATCCCGTTGGCTTCCTTCGCGAGTCGGTTCGCCATCTCCGAGAGCTTGTTGCTATGGCGCGTCTGCAGGAGGGCGATGAATCCGGTAACGCCTCCGAGTGTCCCGATCGCTGTGCAGATATCGGCAAATGTGACCATAGAGCACAGTGTAAACCGGCGCTCGCCGATGAGGGGGCGGAAGAATGAAGTATCTGATCGCTCTCGTTATCACTGCGGCGGTTATCGGTTACGGCGTGCTCATTCCCGTCGGGATGTGGAAGGGGATGGACGCGTTGTATGAACGAAGGTTCGGCAAGGCGTTGGCGTGGTTCCTGCCGCTCATCGTCCTGTTTCTCGTGGTTGTCGCAATGCTCTACGCCGCCGCCCTCCTGTCCCTGCAATTGCTGGAATAGCCAGGTCTTCCCCCGGGCGCAGGCCGCATCGCGGGAAGCAGCGCGATGGCCGGAGTCCGACGGCCGGCGGGAACCAAGTCCACGGGATTGCAACCCTTCCGCCCGTGGCCGGGGAAACGCGGATCGCCCCGCTCCTGGAAAGGATCCGCACTACCTCACTCGACTATCGGATAGCAAACGAGGCGTCCCGATAGCTACCAAACCAGCCGGGACGCCTCAGAGTGAAAGGAGGCAAGAATGCCTACCGATACCAATGATAGCAGGACCGTCAACATCGACCTGATGGTCTCGACCGCCGATGATCCCGACCGGATGGTCCACGCGGTCAGATGCAGGTTCTACTCCTTCGACGACACCACCATGATCGCCGAAACCGCGATCATGGCCGACATGCCGAAGAGCGTCGCCGCGGACCTGGCCGACCGCGCCGGGGAGATCGTCGACGTGCTCCGCAGATACGCGGAAGGGGAGACCGGCATCAGCCTGTGCGACAAACGCGCCGAACACGGGAAGGGGGAGCGATGAGGACCGTCACGCCACGCCGCCGCCTGCAACGACGCGCACCATCCACGCTCACCGACCGGGCGCGCAGACGGCTGGAGGAGAAGACCGCCAAAGCACAGCTCGAGGCCTACCGCACGTTGCGCGCCTCCCACCAATGGGCCATGACCCTACCCGACGCGGCCAGGGTCAGCGGCTACAGCTACGAGGTTATCCGCCAGGCCGTCGCCTGCGGCCAACTGCCAACCTTCAAGACCTTCGACAAACGCGGGCGCGGCACCGCCGACCACATCCTCGCCAGCGACCTCGAACGCTGGCTCAACCAGCTCCGCAACGGCGAGATCGACACCTTCGCCATGTTCGACTACTGAGGAGACCACCATGAAACCCCATCGGAAAACCACCGAAACACTCCAGGCGCTCGCAGGCGGCGCATCGTTCGCGTTCGCGGCCGTCGCCGACCCGACCGTCACGCCGCAATGGGCGATCACGCTCGCGTTCCTCCTGTCCGTCGCATGCGGCACCATGCTCGCCCTGCCCATCGCATGCGACCTCGCCATGCGGGATCCAGGCATCCCCGACGACGGGGACCGCCGATGAACGCGCCGCGCGTGCTCCGCCTCGCCGGAGGCATCGTCTGCACGGCCGGGACGATCACGCTCCTGACCGGCACCCACCAGGTCTCGTCGACGCTCATCGTCACCGGAGCGCTGTCCGTCAGCGCCTCGCTGACCATGTTCGGAATCGCCGAAGCCATCGACGACCACAGGAAGGAACACTGATGCCCTACCAACTGCCCACCATCGCCATCGCCGGCAACCTCACCGCCGACCCCGAACTACGCACCACGGCCAACGGACGGAGCGTCGCCTCCTTCACCATCGCCGCGAACAAGGGACGCACCAACCAGGCCGGCCAATGGGAGAAGACCGGCGACCTGTTCGTCCGATGCACCCTGTGGGGAGCGCTCGCGGAGAACCTGTGCGCCAGCGCCGCCAAGGGGTCGCCGGTAGTGGCGATAGGTGAGCTCGAGACCCAGCACTGGCAGGACGAGAACGGCGCCAGGCACTCGTCCATCCAGATGACGGTGCGCGACATCGGCCTCGGCCTGAACCGCGGGCCCCTGACGCTCCGCGACCAGCCGCGCGCCGCGTCGAATCCGGCGTCGTCGTGGACGCCTGCGTATGCGCCGCCGGCCGACGACCCGTGGGGAAACCCGCCGCCCGGTCCCGAACCTCCCGCCGACGAACCCGAATTCTGACCAACACCAACATAACGAAGGGAGAATCCCATGCCACGTCCGAAGGACACCGAGATCCAATCATGGTGCGAGATGCCGAGCGACAGCCTCGAACCGAGGCAGATCAACCAGGTGCTCGGCCTGATCCAACGCCGGTACGGCGACACCATGATGACCGCGGTCACCGCCCATCTCAAGCAGAAGCCCGGCCGCAACGCCAACCAGGCCATCACCGCCATCACCGGCAACCCTCCCGTCTGGGTACGGGAACGACGCGAACGCGACGCCGTCAAACCTCACGCCGCGGCCAGGCCTCCGCAAAACGGCGAGGAATACATGCGGGCCATCGGACTCGCCCCCAAACCCGACCCATCCGACACGCAGACGGCAACGGCCCGACCGCCCATGCCGGCCACGGCGGCCGCGCGCGCGGACGACGCCGAATGGCTCGACGAACTCCCCGAGGACCTCCACAAGCCCAAGGCCGGCCCGGCGGAATCGCAACGGTTCGCGGACACGCTCCGCGACCATCCGGGCAAGTGGCGCCTGTGGAAACGCAAGAACACCCGCGACCAGGCATCATGCACGGCCGCCAAGATCAGGCACGGCAGACCACTCGCGTTCCGTCCGACCGGAGCCTACGACGCCCGCGCCATCGAGAACCCCGTCGGCACGCACAGCGTGTACGTCGCCTACACCGGAAAGGAGACGGAACGGTGAACGCGGTCGTCCTCACCGAAGCCCAGATCTACTCCGCGCTCATCGACGCGTTCGACGCCCATAACACGTACCCCGACCTGATCAGCCTGTACACGATCCCGATATCGAGCCTGCGCGACATCGCCAAGACGGTGTGCGCGGCCGGCCAACCCACCGAGGTGACGGAATGATCGAGTTCGACGTCATGATCGCACGCTCCCAATGGTGGAGCCAGAACCGTCGCGGCGGATGGCGGAGCAAATACGCGCGCACCAGCGCGGTCAAACGCTCCGCACGCCTGTACGCGCGCGACCTGCTCAACCGCAGGACCGACCAGGTCACCGACCTCATGGCCTACACCGCGGCGGGCGGCCGCGTGCACGTCACCGCGGTCATCCACCCGCTCACCCACGGACGGTTCGACCCGGAGAACGCGGCCCCCATGGTCAAGGCCATCCTCGACGCGCTCACCTGCGAACACTGGTGGCCCGACGACGACTACACGCACCTGACCGGCCCCGACTACAGGGCCGGCGAACCCAGCGGCGTCAGGGACGCGTACCGGATCACGCTGCGCATCGAGAAGGAACCGTGATGCACGTCACCCAACAAATCTCCGCGGGCATGCGCGTCGTCACCCTGCACGGCGTGCAGCACGTCTCCACCCACACCAACGGCGCCGACTGCGTCACCCTCATGCTCACCACCGGCGAATACGAGCACCTCGCCGGCCAGCTCAACCCCACGCCGGCCGAGCGTGGACCGCTCGACCTGATGCTCCGATACGCGAACCAGTGAAAGGCCAACCGACCATGGACAACGAGATCCACATGCTGCCGATCGACAGCCTGCGCCCCAACCCGAACAACCCGCGCCGACACGTGGGCGACGTCACCGAACTCGCCGACAGCATCAAGGCCCAGGGCATCCGCCAGAACCTCCTGGTCGTCCCCGACACGGAGAACCACGGGCCGAACGACCAGAGCACCGTTTACCGCATCGTCATCGGACACCGGCGCTACACGGCGGCCAAACAGGCCGGGCTCACCCAACTGCCGTGCGTCATCGCCGACCTCGACCCCAGGCAGGAACGCGAACTCATGCTCGTCGAGAACACGCAGCGCGCCGACCTGACCCCGCTCGAAGAGGCCGACGGCTACCAGGGACTCCTCGACCTCGGCGCCGACGTCAGGGACATGGCCGCCAAGACCGGACGCAGCCAGAACTTCGTCCGCCAACGCCTCAGACTCGCAGGCATCGGCAAACCCGCACGCAAAACCATGCAGGCCGTCCAACCCACCGTCGAAACGCTCATCACGCTCAGCGAATTCAACGACCACCCCGACCTGCAGAACCACCTGGCCGAAAAGATCACCGAGAACGGCACCCTGCCCGAATACCACATCCAGAACGCGCGCGACACCATGCGCCAACGCGAATGGTTCCACGAAGCAGTCGAATACTGCCATGCACGCGGGCTGACCGTCACCGACTTCGACGGCCGCACCTGGGAGAACCCCGCAGGCTACGACCAGACCCACCGGTTCGACGTCGACGACGGCCCGTTCGCCGACCAATACCAGGCCTACACGGCCGACAACACCATCAGCCCGGACGACCGGCTGTTCGCCTACCGCAACGCCGAATACTTCTGGGCCGGCATCCGCCTGATGACCGCCAACGCCGACACCACAGCCGACGACGAACAAGCACGCGAGAACCAACGACGCCAAGCAGAGGCCGAACGCAAGGCCAACCGCGCCGCATTCCTCACGTTCCGCAACACCAGCGCCAGATCACGCGAACAATACATCACCACCAGCATCCTCCACGACCACGGCACCGTCACCGACCAACAAATCGGCGACACCCTCGACCAGGCCGTCACCTGGCTCATCGGCCAGGCGCTCGCCAGCCGTCTCGGCGTGCAGCCGAAACACTGCGGCGAAATCTACGACCGCATCATGCAAGGCACCGGGGTCCCCGCCAAGATCAAACAAGACGGCCAATGGACGCAACCAACCGGCGAGGACTACCAGCACGACCTCGCCGAAAGCAAGCCACGCCGCCGCCTCACCGCGATCCTCATACTCCTGGAATCCCGGATCGCCGACTTCGCATGGTGCGGCGAATCCGACCGGACCACCGCGAAGACCCTCTACCGGCTCCTCGAATCCTGCGGCTACCCGACCAGCCGGGACGAACGCCAGGCGCTCGCCGGCCACTGGACCCGAAAGCCCGGAGCCATGGGCAACGGGTGAGACCGATGACGTTCAAGGAATACATCCCCGGCCGGCGCATCACCTCCACCGCACAGGTCAAAGGCGAACGCTGGCCGCGCATCAAACCACCCGAACCGTTCGACGAACGGATCCTCGCGGAGGCGTCCGACTGGATCCGCGAACGAAGAGAAAACCACAAGGAGACGGAATCATGAACGAGGAACGCGAACAACTGTACGAAGCCATCACCGCGATCATCGGCCCGGCCCCGTTCGTGCTCATCTGGGACAGCACCCCGCTCGAGGAGCTCGCCGACGACCAGCGCGACCTCATCAGCTACGTCGCGCCGCCACACCAGGCGTCCTACACGTCGCAAGGCCTATGCCAGGCAGGCGCCGACGCATGGCGCATCCGCACGGAAACCTACTGAAAGGAACACCGACCATGGGCCGATGGCAGCAATCCACCAACCACCACGTCCACACCCGCCGCATGACCGAACAGCCCCTCGACTGGCTCGACGACGACCCCGACCTGCCCGCCAACAAGCCGATCCGCTGCTGGAGAAGCCGCGACTTCTCCGCCATGCTCTTCCGCGACGAACAGACCGGCTACCTGCGCCTGGCCATCACCCGCACCCAATACGACCGGCACACCGGCGAATACCGCGACGGCATCACCTGGGACGAACTCCAACGCATCAAAAACCAGACCGTCGGCGAAACCACCTGGGCGGTCGAATGCTATCCCCCCGAGGACGAGGTCGAAAACGTGGCCAACATACGCCACCTCTGGATCCTCGACCACACACCCGACTTCGGATGGAAACACCACAAAGGAACACAATCATGACCGCCAAGACCGAACTGCCGTTCTGCCGGCTCGACCAGGGATTCGCCGACGACCCCAAGATCCAACGCCTCCTCGTCCAACGCCCCCAGGCCATCGGCTACTACATCGCCGCGCTCGCCGACACCACCAAACGCTGCGCCGACACCAGGGGCGACTGGCCACTCGGATTCGTCGACGAGAACATCCTCCGATACAAGCTCCACGCGGACGAGGAAAGCATCACCCTGCTCGAGGAACTGGGCATGCTCCAGCCCACGGAGGGCGGCTGGCACATCAGCGGCTTCGAGAAATGGCAGGACACGCGCGTAGACATCCAGGCCAAACGCCAGGCGCTCGCCGAACGCAAACGCAAAAGCCGCACCAACACCAACACCAACCCCAGTGAGGCCGATGAGGTTAATGAGGTCGATCCGGCTGTGTCCGACGCCGACCAAGCCGAACCGTCACCAGACGGTGACACCACCGTGACGGAAACGCACGTCACACCGATGTCACACGCATGTCACCGTGACATGCGTGTGACATCCGCGACCGTCACGCCCAAGTCACGCCCTATAAGAAAGAAGAAGGAAGAAGGAAGAAGTAAGAAACCCTCACCTGACGGTGAGGGTGGGGCCACGCGCACGCGCACGCAAGACCCCGAACCCGACACCCGCAGCGAAAGCGAACTCATCGACCTGTGGGAACCCACCCCCGCATGCCAGGCGCTCGCCGACGAACTCGCCGCCAACGGCCTGCCCACGGTGGACATCCCCGCGCTCGCCGCCCGCTACCGGCTCAAGCTCCACGCCCGAGGACTCGACGCCTACCGGCTCCGCCCCACGCTCGAAAGCCTCGACTACGGGTTCCGCACCTGGATCGAACCCGAAGCCCGCGACCCCGACGGCCTGCACGCCACCTCCACAACGGCGAGCGCCGCCGACACCGTTCAGGACGGGCCGCACCGGCATGACGCGTTCTGCGGGCACGTGGGCAAGATCCTGCGCACCAGCACGCCGTTGCGGCATCTGCCCGAGGGCGTGGACCGCGAGCGCGTGCGCCAGACGCTGGCCGACCTGCTCAACCATGGGATGCAGCCCGCGGACGCGGTGCATGAGACCGTACGGCTCATGACCGGCGCCGCCGACCCGCTGGAGCAGATCGCATGAACCTATCCGACCAGACCAAGTACAACCCACAACCCGAGGAGGAGACCGAAATGAAGACCATCGAGCATTGCTCCGTATGCGGCGGCGTGTGCCTGACTCGCTGGCAGATCATGTGCCACATGTGCGCCGCCTGCATGGAGCAGCAGGACCATTGGAAGGACGCGTGACATGAGCGACAAGACCAAACCGGACATGCTGCTGTGGATTGATGTAGAGACGACAGCGTTGTCCCCGGCTCACGGCCAGCTGCTGGAGGTCGGCATGGTACTGACCGACATGCAGGGCAAGGAGCCACCGGAGGAGAAAACCGAAACTGGTGTGGCATGGCGTTGGCTCATCCAACCCTCCGCCATCAGACTCACACCAGACACCGCCTACGCGATCACCGAACTCCACATGCGCAACAACCTCATCAACGAAGTGTTCGACTTCGAGAGCGAAACCTCCTTCACCGTCGCCAAGGGGATCCTCGACACGCTCAACGACCTGCACGGACGGTACACGCTGCACCCGGCCGGCACGAACGTGGACTTCGACATCGAATGGATCGAACGTGGTCTCGGAGTGCAACTGACCATGCTCAACTATCGCAAGCTGGACCTGACCACGCTCCGCTTCCTCATGCAGCAGATAGCGCTCGGCGCCTACGCGACGCCGGACACCGACCACAGGGTCATGACCTGCCTCAACCGTGACATCCAGGAATACAAGCACATCCTCGACAAGATCACCGCGCTCGCCGCCGGTATGGATCAGTCGGCGCAGGGAGGAATAGATGAGTGACACGACGATACGGAGGATCGGGAACACGTTCGTGGCCATGGGCGCGATCTGCGTCCTGACCGCCATCCTGACGTCGGGATGCTCCGCATCCACGGACCGGGGCGAGCATGGCGGCGCCGGCGTCGAATGCGCGGGACTGGGCGACGGGTACGAGAGCTGCACCGTCACGCTTCCGGATACGCGCCGAGTCCAATGCGTGTACCGCAAGCTCGGCTACAGCGGCGGGCTCGACTGCGACGGACCCACGCGGACGGGAGCGACCTATGACCGGCACCGTCATCACCCACATCGAATGGCGGGCGGCGAGCGCGGACGAGCTGACCGGCCGACGGTACATCGCCCGCACCCGTCTGGGCACCGTCGTGGACGGCGTGTTCGCCGCAGACGTGCATGCCGACCGGTACGAGCAGACCCTGGCCGACCGCGACATCGAGGGACTGCCGGTGCTCCGGTTCCGCAGGTTCCTGCCGCCGACGCTCCTGGAACCGTTCACCAGCCTGATCGTCCTGCGCGAGACCATCCACCCCACCGAAAGGAAACCACTATGACCGACGGGTACAAGACCCGGTTCATCCGCGAATACCGTGAGCTCGACGAGCGCATCGGCAAACTCGCCGCGATGATCCGCCGCCACAAGGCCGGCACGCTCGACTTCACCCCGGACAACCCCATCGAACTGCTCGAACGCCAACTGCACGTCATGATCGACTACCGGCAGATTCTCGAAGTCAGGGCCGAAAACGAACGCATCGACCTCACCGCACACCGATGAAAAAGCCCTGATCCGAAGACCAGGGCCACGCCACCGTCCATCATACCCCTTCGGAAAGGCAACCATGCAACACCTCTGCGCCGCCTGCGAGCGCCCATCCACGACCAGCCGCCCGCTGTGCGCCACCTGCGAACGCGACTACCTCAACGGCCTGCGACTGCTGAAAAACGAAATCCCATCCCTCCGCGCGCTCGCCGACAAGCAGGCCCACATCGGCAGACGCGAACCCACCCATTCGCCCACCGCCGACCTGCCCATCAGCGAACACTGGGAACGCCTCTGGTCGCGCGCATGCCGACTGATGATACGAGTCGCCGCGCTCGCCGGCGATGGGTACGGGCGTCTGCCGGAGCGCAAGTGGCGGTATGCGTGGAACCGGATCATGGCGCATCGCATGGCGGTGCTGTCCGCGCCGTCGGCGGGGGACGACTATATGGACGTGCGGGCGATGCTGCACGAGGTGGACGAGGCGACGCGCCCGCACGATCCGCGCGTGACGGTGGTGGACTGCCCCGGATGCTCGAAACCGTTGGCCGTGCCAGCCGGGCTGCGGCGCGGCACGTGCCCGCGCTGCGGCATGACGTCCGATCTGGGGGCTCTGGTGGAGCGCAAGGTGGAGTCGGCGCGCTCGCTCACGTTGACGTGCTCGCCCAGCGAGGCGGCGGTCTGGCTGACCGACCGTGCGATGGTCAGGGTCAGCAGGGACGACGTCAAGCATTGGATCCAGCGTGGCAAGGTGCATGCTCGCCGGCTCGGGCGTGGCCTGTACGAGTTCAACGCGGCCGAGCTGATCGAGCTGGCGGCGTGTCGCGCTTGCGATCCCGTTGGCCCGATGTAATCTGTAAGGGACTTGAATCATATCCAGGGAGGGATTCAGGTTCCATACCATTCTTATCAGGGCCCCGGCCGGGACAGTGCATCGGCCGGGGCCCTCTCGTATCCGGGGCTGCCGGCCTGGCCGCACCCATCACATCGGGAAAGGAACGCGTGTGTTCAAGGTGTGTTCCACGCCGGGCTGTCCGAACATCGTCGAGAAGGGCGGCAGGTGCCGGGAGTGCAGGGCCAAAGCGGACAGGAAGCGCAGGCCCGACGGCAACCCTTACTCCACCCCGGGGCACCTCAGGTGCCGCGCCCTGGTGCTGGCGCGCGACCCGCGATGCGTGTGCGAAGGCGACTGCGGGCGTGGCCATCGCGGCATGTGCGGAGCTCCCAGCACCGTCGACGACCACCATCCGTACGAACGCAGGCAACTGATCGACATGGGCCTCGACCCGAACGACCCACAATACAGCCGCGGCATATGCAAGCCATGCCACGACGCGAAGACCGCGCGCACGAACCACGCGGGCTTCAGAGAGCAACGTTGAACGCGCGACGCGCGACGGACCCGGCGAGCGCGAACCGAGCATGCTCGACGAGTTTTCGACGCCGCCGCGGCCGCGACCGCGACCGCACCCCCTAGGGGGTAGGGGTATGCGTGTCCGCTTCCAGACCGCCGGACAGGGCGCTCGGAGGCGCGCGGGGTTCAAAACATTCCGGAGGGGCGTGGAACGCGCCCCGCCGACGCCCGATCCGGGCGGCGAAAGGCCGACGACGGGAGGAGACATCATGGCCAGCGGAGGACGACGCATCAGATCCGGCCCCAATCCGGACCCGAATTCGAGGACCAGCGAACGCCGGGGCTACACGCTGCAGGACCTGCCCAACACCGAGTACCGGGGGCGGGCCCCGCAGTACCCGCTGCCCGAGCACCGGGTGCGCAAGTGGGACAACGACGCGAACCGGTGGGTGACGCTCGACGATGACACGGAACGGTTCCGCGAACGCGAGCTCGAACTGTGGCGGTGGCTGTGGAGACAGCCGCAGGCCAGGGCGTGGAGGCTTCCCCAGTACGGGTACATGCGCATGGAGCTCGCCCAGTGGGCGCGCATGAGCGTGATCTGCGAGTCGCCGGACGCCAAGGCCGCGGACCGGAGCATCCTGCTGCGCCTGGCCGACCGCATCGGACTGACCCCGGCCGGCCTGGCCGCGCTCGGATGGCGCATCGCCGACGAGACCGTGGACCGGTACGCCGCCGCGGAGGTGCCCATGAGCGACGCCGAGGCGGCTCGTACCGGGCGCGACACGAAGATTGTCCACTTCCCGCGACGCATGCGGGAGGCATAGATGGACGGCGGGTGGATCGTGGACTTCCCGACGCTCGCCGACCTGCAGGACGCATGGGTCACCAGGCACTGCCGGCAGCCCGACGGCCCCTTGAGGGGCCGGCCGTTCCGGTGGAGCGACTGGCAGTTCTGGTACATGGCCAACCGCTACCGGATCCGCGAGGACGCCGAATACGTGCCGCCCGACAAGGTCAGCATCGACCATCCGCTCGTGCTCAACCAGGCGTTCCGATACCGCCTGACCGGGTGCATCGGTCCGCAGAAGACCGGCAAGGGCCCCATGGAGGCGACCTGCGCGATCCTCGAGACGTGCGGGCCGGTCGTGTTCGCCGGGTGGGCCAGGGCCGGCGACGTGTACCGGTGCGCCGACAACGGGTGCCCGTGCGGCTGGACCTGGTCGTACAATCCGGGCGAGCCCAAGGGCATGCGCCACCCGTCGCCGCTCATCCAGCTGACCGCCAACAGCGAGGACCAGGTGCGCAACGCCTACCGTCCGCTCGTCGCCATGATCCGGCTCGGCCCGCTCAAACGCATCCTCAAGGTGCGCGAGGGGTTCATCCGCATCATCCAGCCGGGCGCCAACGAGGACGACGACGACCTGGACCTGGATCGGATCGACGTGGTCACCGCGTCCGCGCAAAGCCGCCTGGGCAACCCCATCAGCGACGCCGAGATGGACGAGGCCGGCCTGTACACGGCCAGCAACGGCATGATCGACGTTGCCGACACGCAGCGGCGAGGCGCCGCCGGCATGGGCGGACGCACCCACTTCTGGACCAACGCGTACGATCCGACCGCCAACAGCTACGCGCAGATGATGTACGAGAGCGGCGACCCGGACGTGTGGATCTTCTACCGCAACCCGGACGCCGAACCCAGCCTCAGGCACAAGGACGGCACCCTGTACAGCTTCCAGAACCGCAGGGAGCGCCGCCGCATCCTCGAATGGGTGTACGAGGGCTCCCCGTGGGTGCCGATCGCCTCCGTGGAGGCCGAGGCCGAATCGTTGATGAAACGCGACCCGGCGCAGGCCGAACGGTTCTTCGGCAACCGCATGGTCCAGGGCGGCGGCGCGTGGCTCAGGGAAGGAGCGTGGGAATCCTGCTATGCCGGCGCATGAACTCTGGCTCGAAAACCCTCCCGACCGCACCGAGATCTGCCTCGGGTTCGACGGATCCGAGAACGACGACTGGACCTGCATCAAGGCCGAGACCGTGGACGGGTACATCTTCACCCCACGCTACGGCGAGGACCGCCGGCCCACGATCTGGAACCCCAAGGCGTGGGGCGGGCGCATACCGCGCGGCGAGGTCAACGCCGCCATGGACGAGATCAACACCAGATGGAAGGTCATCCGCGCCTACTGCGACCCCGGATTCCGCGACGAGGTCAGCTGGGAGAGCCAGATCGAGGCGTGGGACCAACGCTACGGGCCGCGCAGGTACCTGCCGTGGGCGATGAGCGGCAGCAGCCGCATCACCGCCGTATGGGAGGCGCTCAAACGCTTCGAAAGCGACCTCGACCACCACGCGGTCACCCACGACGGATGCCCCATCACCATCACCCACATGAAGAACGCCCGCCGCTTCGCCAAGCCGGGGGAGCGCTACGGGCTCGGCAAACCCAAGCAGGACCGCAAGATCGACGCGGCCGTCACCACCGTGCTCGCCCACGAGGCCGCCTGCGACGCGCGCGCCGCGGGCTGGGGCAAACGCAGCGTGCACATGGTCTTCACCGCATCGAACACGAGGAGATGACATGACCGACACCATCAGATACCGGAGCGACGGCGAACTCACCAGGCCGGCCGGCCTGGACGCCGACGACGTCAACCGGATCCTCAACCGTCTCGCCCTCAAGATCCAGCTGCGCCGCCCCGACATCGCCAAGCACACCCAATACGTGCGCGGCGAACGCGGCGAACTGCGCTTCGTGTCCGACGAGTTCAAACGCTACATCGCCGAACGATTCAAGGGATTCCGCGACAACTGGTGCTTCCCCGTCGCCCAGGCGCCCGTCGAACGCATCCAGTTCAAGGGATTCACCCCATACGACGGCGACGAGAGGATCGGACGGCGCGTCTGGCAGATCTGGAACCGGTCCGACGGCGACCGCATGCTCTCCGAGGCCGCGCTGATGATGACCACCGCCGCCCGCGCGTTCGGCCTGGTCACCCTCATGCCCGACGGCAAGGCGCGCATCAGCTTCGAACACCCCGACTCGTGCGCCATGCTCTACGACGCGATCACCGGACGGCCCAGCGCCGGACTGATCATCCAACGAGACGACGAGACCGAATACGGCACCCTCTACCTGCCCGACCGGGTGTTCGCCGTCAAACGCCGCCGATACGACACCGACACCGAAACCAGCCGCCTCGAACCCGACGTCGGCGGATGGACATTCGACCCGGACAGCATGCAGGACAACCCGCTCGGCGAGATCCCCATGGTCGAACTGCGCAACCAGAGCCTCCTGGACGACATGCCCATGAGCGACATCGGCATGGTCGAGGACATGCAGGACACCGTCAACGTCGTATGGGCCTACCTGCTCAACGGCCTGGACTACGCCACCCTGCCCGCCCGACTCCTGCTCGGCGGCGAACAGCTCACCGAACCCGTGTTCGACGCCAACCACCAGAACGTCATCGGCGTGAAACCCGTCGAGCTCGACAAGCAGGTCACCGAACGCATCCTCCACATCCCCGGCGACGGCGTCAAGGCCGAGGAATTCAGCCCCGCCAACCTCAACGCGTTCATCCCCGTCATCGAAAAGGCCGTCGAACACATCGCCGCCGAAACCCGCACCCCAGGCCACTACCTGCTGACCAACGCGGAGGTGCCCGCCACCGGCTACGAGGTCGCCGAAGCCGGCCTCGTATCCAAGACCACCGAACGCATCGGCTTCATCCGCAACCCGCTGCGCAACCTCCTGCGCATCGCCTGCATCATGGAGGGCGACGACGCCACCGCCAACGTCATCGAATCCGCGCGCGTCGACTTCAAAAGCCCCCTGTACCGCAGCGAAACCCAGATGGCCGACGCCATGAGCAAATACCGCACCCTCGGCTTCCCCCTCCGATGGATCGCCGAAAACATGGGAATGGGCCCCGAAGAGGTCGAACGCATCATGCGCATGGCCGAAGAGGAGAACCACGACACCGACCTCGAAGCGCTCACACGCAGCATGGAGGCGATCAATGACCCCACTGCAGGAATCCAGCACCAGGATCAACAGCCTGGCGGCGACGGCCGGCAGGACGATCCTCAGACTCTGGAACCGCATCAACCCTGACGACATCACAGCCAGCTGGACCAGACTGCTCGACGAATACGCCGGCCTGTACACCCAGCTCCAACTCAACGCGGTCACCACCGCCCTCGAAGCCCAAGGCAGCCTCATGGCCGCCCAACACGACTACGTGCCGCCCGACATCTTCGTCGACCCGGCCGCGTTCACCGGCCACGCCCCATCCGGCGCCAGCCTGCACGACTACCTCTCAGGCCCCGCCTACGACGCGCTCGCCCGCATCAAAACCGGCATGAGCGCCGACCAGGCGCTCGCCTACGTGTCCAGACGCGTCGAGGAGCTCGCCTCACTGGGCATCGCCGACGCGGCCAGGCAGGCCGCCGGAGCCGACACCGCCACGCGTCCGGGCGTCGGATACATCCGCGTGTGCTCTCCGGGCGCGTGCGCCAGGTGCATCATCCTCGCCGGCAAGTTCTTCCGATGGAACGAGGGGTTCCTGAGGCACCCGCACTGCTACTGCAGGCACGTGCCCGCCAGCAAGGTCACCGGCGAACGGGAGATCACCGACCCGATGGACGCGTTCTGGCGGATGAGCGAGAAGGAGCAGAACCGCACGTTCGGCCGGTACTCGGCGCAGGCGATCCGCGACGGCGCAGACATCAGCCAGGTCGTCAACGCGCGCAGCGGGGTCGCGCCCATCGGCTCGAAGGCCAGGCCCACGCGCCGGGTGCCCGACTGGACGACCTACGGCACCGCCAACCGTCGCGGCTTCGGCAGGAGCTACTTCAACGAATACGTGCGCGTCGGCAACCGTATGACCCCCGAAGGCTGCTACCGGGCCGCCGGCGGGAACCGTGAGCAGGCGCTCAGACTGCTCGAGGACAACGGCTACATCATCCGCCAGGAATGGCGCGACGAACGCGAACTGCTGCGCCCCAACGCCGGCGCCATGGGCCGGGGAGGCCGCAGCAAGGGCCATACGGCCGCCTACCGGGAGGCGATGCGCACCGGAGTGCGCGACCCGAACGAACCGGGCACCATGACCGCCGCCGAACGGCGCCTCGAGAACGCGAGGCTCCGCTACGTGCGAGCCCTGTCCGGCAGCGACATGCGCGAGATGGCCGAAGCCGAACTCAACTACCGCCGCTGGCTCGCCAGCGACGGGCAGATCCACACCAGATAACCCATGAAAGGCAGGAAACCATGAACGACGACAAGCCCGAAGAGAACACCCAGAGCGGCCAGCAGAACCCGCCGGCCGAGGAGCCGGCGGACAACCAGACCGACTGGCAGGCCAGGTTCGAGGCGCAGCGCAAAGTCAACCGGGACCTCGAACGCAAGCTCAACGACGCGTACAAGCGCGCCGACCGGTCCGACGAGCTCGAGAGGAAGATCGCCGAACTCGAAGGCAAACAGGCCGAATGGCAGCAGTCCAAGGAACGCGAACGCTTCCAGAACGAGGCGATCGCACAGGCCAACATGCGCGTCCTGAAAGCCAACGTGCGCGCCTCCGCGGCCGGCCGTCTCGCTGACCCGTCCGACGCGCTGCGCTACATCGACCTGTCCGACCTGACCGTCTCCGATGACGGCGAGGTCGACTCCGCCGCCATCGACGCCAAGGTCGACGAACTGATCAGGCAACGCCCCTACCTCGCGAAAAGCGACTCCAAGCCTGCCGGCCCGACGGGGATCGTCCCGCCGTCCGGCTTGAGGGACGGCGACACCCACAAGTCCCAGCTCACCCGCGACGACCTCAAGCACATGAGCGCCGCGGAGATCGTCAAGGCCAAGGCGGAAGGCCGGTGCGACGACCTGCTGGGCATCAAACACTAGACAACCCATAGAAAGGAGCCATCATGGCCATCGAGAACTTCGTGCCCGAGATCTGGGCGAGCGACCTGCTGCTCGACCTGCAGAAGCAGCTCGTCTACGGATCCTGCACGAACCGCAACTACGAGGGCGAGATCCGCCAGAAGGGCGACACCCTCAAGATCACCGGCATCACCGACGTGACCATCAAGAGCTACACGCCGCACACCGACATCACCGTCGAGGCCGCGACCGACAAGGAGGGCCCCGTCCTGACCATCGACCAGGCCGACTACTTCGCGTTCGAGGTCGACGACGTCGAGGCCACGCAGGCCGCCGGCGACGTCAAGGGCCCGCTGACCGGCAACGCCGGCTACAAGATGGCCGACAAGGTCGACCAGTACATCGCCGGCCTCATGGACAAGGGCGCCACCACCAGCGTCAAGGACATCACGGCCGTCACCACGCCGTCCGACGCATACGACGCGCTCGTCCTGCTCGGCGTCGCGCTCACCAAGAAGAACGTGCCCAAGACCGGCCGATGGGTCGTCGTCAGCCCCGACTTCTACGGCATGCTGCAGGGCGACACCCGGTTCATCGCCGGCACCGACCGCGCCACCGACACCCTGTACAACGGGGTCATCGGCCTGGCCGGCGGGTTCACCGTCCTCGAATCCAACAACGTGCCGACCTCCGGCAGCAAGCAGAGCATCATCGCCGGCACCAACCAGGCCGTCACCTTCGCGCAGCAGATCAGCAAGATCGAGGCCGCGCGCATGGAGAAGCGGTTCGCCGACATGGTCAAGGGCCTCGACCTGTACGGCGGCGTCGTGGTCCGCCCCGAATGCCTCGCCAAGGCGACCCTCACCGTGGGGGGCTGACATGGCGAAACGATATGAGGACATGCCGCTGCTCGGCGACTTCGGCCGCCAGCTGCTCGCCTGCGAAACCCTCGAGGAGGCCAAGACCCTGCTCCAGGTGACCGCATCAGCGCCCGCAGGCGTGACCGTCGACCAGATCAGCGACGCCACCGAAACCGGAAAGGCGCTGCTCAAGGCCACGGACGCGTCGGCCGCGCGCACCGCCATCGGCGCCGCGGCGGCCGCATCCTGACACAGAAAGGAGGACCGGTGGACCCGCTCGCCACACTCGACGACCTGAAAGCCTACGGGATCGACTACGACGACGACCAGCTCGCCCAACGGCTGCTCGAATCCGTCTCCGCGTCGATCAGGGACGCCGCCGGCAGCCCGATCAGCTGGGGCGAATGGACCTTCACCATCCCCTCCGAGCAATCCCGCAAACTCGACCTGCCCATACGCCCCGTGCACCAGGTCGCTACGGTGCTCGTCGACGGCCAGCCGGTGGAAGACTGGCGCCTGTTCGGCAACGCGCTCTACCGGCCACGCCCATGGGGCGCCTACGGGCAGATACCCGTCCCGGTCACCATCACCTGCACCGCCGGATACAAGCCGATCCCCGAGGACATCGTCCGGCTCGCCTGCAGCTACGTCGCCGCCGGCCTGCACCAGCAGGCCGAAGGCGGCCCGGGCGCCAACAAGGGCGTCGCCTACCGCAGGATCGACGACTACCAGATCGGCTACGTGCAGACCGACACCGCCGACCAAGTCGACGTCATGGAACTCACCCCCGCCACCAGACGCAGCCTGCGCGCACGCTTCGGCACCCCCGCCATCGGCATCGGGGTGTTCCGATGAACGCCGGGCTTACCCGCCTCCTCATGGAGGGACGCCGCATGGCCGAAAGCATCATGACCGACACCTGCAGCATCGAACGGACCGTCGCCTCCGGCGCGCTCGACCCGGACACCTGCCTGCCCGCGACCCGGCCCGAAACGGTCTGGCAGGGCAAATGCAGGATCCAAACCTCCGGAGGCATCGCCTCCGCCACAAGCATGCAAGGCCAGTCCAGCCCGGCAAGCCCCACACCCACGTGGAGCCTCTACCTGCAGCTGCCCATCGACGCCACCGGACTGCGGACCGGCGACAGCGCCGTCATCACGGCCAGTCTCGACCCCGACCTCGTCGGACGCCGATACCGGCTCGTCAACCAGCAATCCGAAAAAAGCCACGCCACGGCGAGACGCTGGAACGTGGAGGAAACCCCGCAGGAGGCATGATGAACGGCATCACCGTCGACACCAGCCAGCTCGACCAGCTCGCCCGACGCCTCGCCCAAGCCAAAACCAACGCGTACAAGGGCGCGCTCGCCGCCGTCAAGAAAGGCGCGCAGAACACCAAGACCGCCATCCAGACGGATCTGAAGGGGTCGAGCCACCCGGGCATCCGCAGGGTGCAGATCCGCTACGAGATGCACGCGTCCGCCACGCGCATCGAGGCCGACATCGCGCCGATCGACACCGGACGGCACCGCGAACACGGGCACACCGGCCCCACCGTCGCCGCGATCGCGTTCTTCGGCACCGCCCGCGGCGGAGGAACCCACCGGTTCTACGAGCACGGCGAACAGGAGCTCGACCCCACCGCACGCCAAGTGCACAAAGCCGCCATGGAGGCGATCCTGCCATGACCACATACCTCCAGGCGCGCCAGCGGATCCTGGACGCCATCCCCGACATGGACGGGTGGACGGTCCACCGTGATGGGCAGGCGCCGCCGTCCGCGACCCCGCCATGGGTGGTGGTCTCCGTGAGGGAGACCGGCCGCGCCCGTGCGGAATCCGGGTACGCGGGCGCCGTGCTGCTCGAGGTCAGGCTCACCGTCGTCTCGGCCGGCGAGGCGAGCGTGAACGCGAAATGCGAGCAGCTGCACGACCTGCTCGACAACCTCAGGCCCGACGGTCTCGGCCCGCTGACCGCGTCACGCGACTCGGGCTCGTATCCGAGCGACCTGACCGACACCAGGACGGGCATGGCCTGGACCATGCGCGTCCTCCAATTCACCACCTCATACACCACACAGAAGGAGTTGTAATGGCTACCACCATCCCAGCCATCCCAGCGCATCTCGAAGACGGCATGCTCAAGACCATCTTCGTGCCCGAGAACGGCATCAGGGACTACATGCATCCAACCGCCAACGAACTGAACGCGGAGACCGTGCTCGAACTGTCCCCCTACATGCCCGCCACCGGGTTCAGTATGGACCACAGCCAGGAGACCGTCGACGACGACCGCGAATCCAGCGCCGCCGTCGGCAGCATCCCCGCGTCCGACACGTATTCGAACACGAGCCTGCAGATCATCAACAACGTCAACACCGCCGACGCGGAGACCAACAACGAGGCGTTCGACACGCTCAAGCGCGGCGTCAAGGGCTTCATCGTGCGCCGGCGCGGCAAGACCGTGGAGGAGCCGTTCGCCGACGGAGACGTGGTCACCGTGCTGATCGTCACCATCGGCCTGGTCACCCCGGTCGCGCACGCGCAGAACGCACGCCAGATGAGCACCGTGAACTTCAGCGTCGACCCCAAGAGCCAGGACGAGACCGTCACCGTCGCAGCCGGCGCCTAGCAGATCAAGGACTGATCCCATCGAGCACGCGCCCCGCGCCCCTCCTGCCGGGCGCGGGGCGCACCCATAGCAAGGCAGGAACCCACGAAAGGCAGGAAACCATGCAGATCACCGTCAACCGCCCCTCCAGGGACATCGAGGTCATCACCGACTACGAGACCCTCCAACGGCTCATCGACACCTACAACCAGATCCAGACCATTCGCGACTACTCCGACGACGATGCGGGATTCACGACCGAAGGACAGGCCAGCCATGACCGCATGCGCCGAGAGGAACTGAGCACCCAGCTCGAAGAACTGAGCGCCCAACTCGACTCGCAGACGCTCGTGATCACCCTCCAGGGGCTGAACGCCAGCCAATGGAACCAGATCGCCGTCAAACACACCAGGATCGGCAAGGACCGCACCGTCATCAAGGACATGCAGGCCATGCTCGCCGAAGCGCTGCCCGAAATGGCCGCCGCCACCAGATGGAAGAACGGCGACGCCGTCGACATGAGCAAGGACGAGATCAAAACACTCGTCGCCAGCATGACCGACACGCAGATCGCCGACATCATGGGCGCCATGCAGGAGCTCAACAGCCCCATCGCCTCGGTCCCAAAAGCGATCTCGGCGACGCTCTCGAACATTACCCGCGCATAGTCGCCGAACTGAAAACCGCCAGACGCCTCGGCATCAGCTACAAACGCTTCCTCGGCTGGACCCCAAGCCCCGGCGACGACGTCGAATGGGACCAGACCGAACGCGAATGGATGCTCGCCCTCGACGAATACGAATCACGCCACGTCTGCCCGGTCTGCGGCATGGACACCGACTTCTGCCACGACTGGGACCAGGTCCACGCCGTGTTCGCCGGCGCCGACGTGGAAACATGCTTCGTCGGCGAGATGCGCGAACTCGCCATGACCTCGTTCGCCAAATCCGGCACCGTCATGGCCCCCAACAGCCAAACCACACGCATGAGGCCCAGACCCATGCCCCGACAATGAAACGAGGACCAGGTGAGCGAGCTCAACTCGAACATCATGATCAGGCTCATGGCCGACACCGGGAACTACACCACCCGCATGCAGGCCGCCAGCAAACAGGCCGAGCAGCTCGCCACCAGCCTCGACAAGCCCGTCGACAAAAGCCAACGCCTCGGCCAGGCCGCCACCAGCCTCGGCATCGGCATCGGCGCGCTCAGCCTGGCCATCGGCGTCACCGCCGTCCAAAGCTTCATGGAATTCGACCAGGCCATGAGCCGGGTCGAAGCCGACACCCACGCCACCGGCGACAGCCTCACGGCCCTGCGCGACAAGGCCATCGAAGCCGGCTCGCGCACCGTCTACAGCGCCACCGAATCCGCCGACGCGATCGACGAGCTCGCCAAGGCCGGCATGAGTGTCCAGAACATCCTCAACGGAGGACTCGACGGCGCGCTCGACCTCGCCGCCGCCGGCAACATGGACGTCGCCAAAGCCGCCGAAATCGCCGCCAGCGCCCTCGGCCAGTTCGGACTCGACGGCAGCCAGGCCAGCCACGTCGCCGACCTGCTCGCCGCCGGCGCCAACACCGCACAAGGCGACGTGAGCGACATGGGCGAAGCCCTCAACATGGTCGGCACCACCGCCAGCCAGATGGGCATGAGCATCGAGGACACCATCGGCGCCCTCACCGCGCTCGCCAGCAAGGGCATCACCGGCAGCGCCGCGGGCGAGCAGCTCAGATCCGCGCTCGTCGGCCTGTCCTCCGCGTCCGGCCCCTGCCGGGAGCAGATGGAGGAGCTCGGCACCAGCCTGTACGACAGCCAGGGCAACTTCGTCGGACTGGCCAACTTCGCCGGCCAACTGAAGACCGCACTGTCCAAACTCACCCCGGAACAGCGCGCCAACGCCATGGGCATCCTGTTCAGCAACGCCGCCATGAACGCCGGCAACATCCTCTACGAGGAAGGCGCCGAAGGCATCGAAGCATACACCGACCAGGTCAACCAGTCCGGATTCGCCCAGCAGCAGGCCGCCAAACTCACCGACAACCTCAAAGGCGACGTCGAACAGCTCGGCGGCGCGTTCGAATCCGCGTTCATCAAGATCGGCAGCGGCGCCAACGGCCCGCTCCGCGCCACCGTCCAGACCACCACCGACCTGGTCAACGCGTTCGCCGACCTGCCCGACGGCGTCCAACAGGCCATCATCCTCGCCGGCCTCGGCGTCGGGGCGTTCGCCGGCCTGCACAAGGTCATGGGGCCGCTCGCGCAAAGCACCAGCTCCGTCGGCCGTGGACTGTCCCTGGCGCTCGACCCCATGCAACGCATCCAGGGACTCGCCTCCGGCGTGCAAGGCGCGTTCGAGATGATGCGCCTGAGCACCAAAACCTACGAAACCCAGCTCGCCTCGACCGGCATTGCCGCATCAAGCACCGAACTGAAACTCGGCGCCCTCAAAAGCGTCGGCGGAGGCATCATCGACCTGCTCGGAGGCCCATGGGGAATCGCCATCGGCGTCGCCGGCGCCGCACTCATGGCATTCTCCAAGAAATCAGCCGAAGCACAGCAACGGGCCGAAAGCCTGCAGACCGCACTCGAAACCACCGGAGACGCCAGCGAACAGATCATCAACAACCTCAGCAACGCCAAAATAGACAACTCATGGCTCATCCCCGACGGCATCGAACAGGCCTACTACGGATACGAAACCCTCGCCGACCTCCTCGACGACGTAGGCATCAAAATGTCCGACATGGCCCTCGCCGCCCAAGGCAACGAAGAAGCCATGAAACGAGTCACCGCCGTCACCGACGAAATGACCGAAAAAGGCGGCAAACAACGAGAACTGGCCGGAATCATCCTCAGCCAGCTCAACGAGGAAAAAGACAACTACAACGAGGCCGCCGACGCCATCGACAAGAAGAACCAGGCGCTCGACGAAGTCGAACAAGCCACACAAGGCGCCGCCGACGGCATGGACAACGCCGCCGACAGCGCCCAAAACCTCAACGACCAGACCAGCGAACTCAACGACGAACTCGACGAGTTCATCGACAACATGTTCAGCATCGCCGGCAGCAACCTCTCCGCCGACCAGGCCGTCACCAACCTCAACCAGAAAATCCTCGACCTCACACAAACCGTCACCGAAAACGGCAAAGTCCTCGACGAAAACGGCAACGCACTCGCCGGCAACGAACAAAAAGCCTACGACGTGCAATCAAGCCTCCAGGAACTCGCCAGCAGCGCACAAAACGCAGCCAGCAAGATCCTCGAACAAGGACAAGCCACCGGCGACATGGCCACCGCCACCGAGGAAGCCAAAACCCAACTCGAAAACGCGCGCAACGCATTCATCGCCCAAGCCCAGGCAGCAGGCTACAGCGAGGAACAAGCCAAAGCGCTCGCCGACCAGTACGGACTCACCTCGGCGGCACTCGACCAGATCCCCACCGCCCACGACACCACACTCACCGTCACCGACCAGGCCACCGAAACGTTCTCCAACTTCAAACTGCAGGTGGAAACCACGCCAGACGGCAAAAACTTCACCATCAGCGGAGACAACCAACAGGCCATGGACGCCATCGCCGCCGTCACCGGAGCCACCATCGACCCCAAAACCGGCACGCTGACCCTCGACAAGAACCAATACGACATCGCGCTCGCGATAGCGAACGGCGCGACGATCGACGAGAAGACGGGCCAGTTGCTCGGCGACAACAGCGACATGTGGGCCAAGGTCGCGCAGGCCAACGGGTGGACGATCGACAAGAAGACCGGGGTGATCAGCGGAGACGACGGGCCGTTCAAGGCGACCAAGCAGGAGGTGGAGAGCGTCAAGATCGGCAAGAAGACCGTGACCGTGGACGCCGACACCGGAGGCTTCTGGGGAGCGGTCAACGGCATCCTCGGCAGCGTGTTCAACGTGAAGGTCGGCGCCACCGCCGGCCACGCCACCGGCGGCTACATCACCGGGCCCGGCACCGGCACGTCGGACAGCATCCCGGCCTGGCTGAGCAACGGCGAATACGTGATCAACGCGCGCGCCGTCAAGGCGCTCGGTCGAGGCTTCTTCGACCGGATCAACTATCACCGGTACGTTTCGGGCGGCTATGTTCAGGCGACCCCGGTCCCGGTCGTCCAACAGACGGCGCCATCGAAGACCGAACCGCGTTCCTCGACGGTAAACATCTACGTCGAGGGATCCAAGGACCCACAGGTCGTCGCCCGGGAAACATTGGAAATCATCAACCGTGAAATAGGGGTGAGGATGTGAAGGTAAGCCTGATGCCCAAGGATGCGTCCCTGCCGTCGATCATCTTCTGGGACGGGTCGATACCGAACCGGATCGGACAGGACGACAGCGTGTTCGAGGTCGCCCTCGACAGGTACTCGACATCCGGCTGGTACGAAAGCCTGACCGTCAAGGAATCAGGCATCGGCAGGCCGCAGGACGACGGCGACTATTGGCCGAGCAGATTCACGCTTGACAAGCGCGTCGTCACGATTAGGGCGCATATCGTCCAACATGAAGGATCATCCACGCTCGAACTGGAACGGTTCAACGACATATGCAATGCCATGGCCGGACAACGGCTGACGCTGATCGTGGAGGACGTCCTGGGACGACGGACGTCGGAATGCTACCTGTCCTCGCAGACCACATGGAAAAGCCATCTGGGCTTTACCAACCTGACGGTCATCGTCACATGCCCGGATCCGCTGAAATACGGCGAACCGGTGTCGTTCGCCGAATCAGGCGGACTGATCCGATGCAGGAACGAGGGAACGGCCCCGACATGGCCGATTTTCCACGTCTCCGGCCATGTGACATCCCTGTCCCTCTCCATGGGCGAATCCCAAGTGAAATGGGAAGGGGACGAGAACGGGCTCTCCATCGACTTCCGTGACATGACACCAAGCGGAGGCCGCATCGTCGTAGATCTTCCCTTCCGTATCCCGCCCGGATCAGCGAGCGTCAACGTCACCGCCAGCCCGGGAGCGAACGTGACGATGACGATTCGCCCCGCTTGGAGATAGGAGAACGAATGGAAGAAAAACCCACCGTACACGTATACGACCTGATCACAGGAAAGCACCTGACACGCCTGCCATACAGCAGATGCTCATGGAACGAAAGCCTGAACCAGGCAGGAGGCATCAACGTCGACGTCGACATGAACGACATCGCCGCTCGGATGAACCTGTGCAAGCTGCTGCGCTGCTGGAAGGTCATCATTTCCTACGAGGATCCCAGCAGAATCATCCATGCCGGACCGTTGACATCCGTGGAATGGGACGCCGACCAGCGACGACTGTCACTGACCTGTGGAGGAGGATTGACGCTCCTGACGAAACGCCTCGTCCTCAATCACCGTCTGAGAGACACATGGCGCGACGGAAACGTCACCGTCGACGAGCAGCATCCTGCCGGAGACCTCGCATTGACGGCAAAAGGCTCGGCACGGGACGTGATCCGCACCCTCATAGAGGAAACCATGCAATGGGGGAGCCTGCCATTCACCCTACCGCAGGTCGAAGGAGGCGAACTGTCCCGCACGTACAACGCATGGGATCTCGCCACGATCGCCGAACGCATCGAGGAACTCGACGCCGAATACCGTTTCCCGGCAACGCACAAGGACAACGGAGACATCATGTTTCTCATCGAGGCCGCCGAAACATTGGCGTCACCAGATACGCCGCTCTGGAACGCCATAGTTCCCGACTCGCGCGTCATCCTCGACGGTCTATCATCCGACGGCGGTGACATGTCGACCCAGATCTGGTCCACCGGAGGAAAGGACAACGATCGCGTCTACATGTGCCGCAGAACCAGCAACCAGCTTACCGACCAGGGCTGGACGCTCATGCAATCCCGTGACACGGCAAACACCACCGTGTCCGAACTCCGGACACTCCAATCCAGCGCTCTCGCCCGTCTATCGGAAACGACATGGCCGATGGAGACCATCAAACTCAAAGTCGGCAAGGAGCATCACGTCAACACCTCCGACCACATCGACGTCACAATCGGCGACGACTACCTCGGCACGCGAACGCTCCACCTGAAAGTCACCGACATCAGCGGCGACTCCGACAGCGATTGGATCAACATACAGGCGCAGGAAAGATACGAATGAACACGAACGCTGGAAATTCCATACGCGCGGCATCGACGGGAAATCTCTCCGTCTGGTGCGGCGACGAAGTCACCTACGGAAACGGCGCAAGCAAGACCGACCTCCGATACAGCAGCCTCACATGCAACGACCTTGGCTTGGAAGAACACAACCACGCCGCGTCAGGAGCGGGATTCGCCGTCACGGACAACAGCATCGACACGCAGCTTGACGAAGCCGCGTCGAGCATCGGAGCCGACAACAGCAGCGTCTCGTGGGTCATGCTCATGGCGGGTCTCCGAGACCCGTATGATCGTCTGACTGACATGCAACAAATCGTGCAAACCACCATCGCCAAAGCGAAAAGCCTGTTCCCGCAAGCACAAATCGTCGTCGGATGCGGCCCGGGCTGCATACCAGAGGATACCAATGACGATGCAAACGAAAACCAAGAGCACATCCTCACAGCCATCCGTCTCGCCGCAGAAAAGTCCGAGGCGTACGTCATCCCGGACATGAGAGCCATCTGCGGCAACGACCCAAGCCTGCGCGACGACGGGATCAGCCCAAACGACACAGGCCACGCAGCGCTCGCCGACTCGGTGGTCACTGCAATCCGCGAATGTTCGGGAGAGCCACTGGATACGCCAGTAGTCGTCAGAAGAAAGTACAGGCCATCACAAGCTGATTTCCTCAGCAGAACCATTCAGACCCGTAACCGCCGTGAGGCGGAGAAGCGTGAGGCGAACCGGCCCACGGGCACCGAGCTGAACCAGTTGACCTCGAAGCTGGACGCGCTGACCCGCGCGCAGGGATTGCAGCAGGTCATCCTCCAGCAACAGCAGGAACAGCTCCGCCAACAGCAGGAGATGCTCGACCGGCAGCAGCAGCAACTCAAGCAGCAGCAGGACGCGCTCGCCAGTCAGCAGCAGCAACTCAAGCAGCAGCAGGAGCAGTTGTCGGGCGTGGTGGGCCAGCAGGGGAGCACGCTCGCCTCGTTGCAGTCGTTGACGGCCCGGTTGGACACGATCCAGAACCAGACGTTGCAGACGATCGGCGTGAACCTGCAGACCCTGTTCAATCGCACGGACCAGCTGCTCGACCGCGTGCAGGCGCTCGAGGACCGTGGAAGCGTCGGCGCGTGACAAGGAAGGAGACGTGAATCATGGCGACGGTTGGTAGGAGGGTCGGGCGTCTGGACGTGCGCCTCGTGCGCGGGGACAGCGAGCGATTGGGCGGCCGGTGGCGGCAGAGGTATCCGGACGGGACCGTGAAGGCGGTGGACCTGGGCTCGTGGAGCGGGACCGTGGAGCTGCGCAGTCCGGATGGTTCGGAGTTGTGGTATTCGCGCGCGTGCGGGGAGATGACCGCGGACGGGTATGCGATAGCGGACATCCCGCCGTCGGCGTTTACGGACGCGGTGTGGGCGTCGCGCCGGACGGGCCAGTGGAAGGTCACGGTCACCTCCCCGGACGGCGGTACGACGCGCACGTTGGGATGGGGCTATTACGCCCTGTCGGATTGAAAGTCTCGCGAAAGGATTTGATATGACGGAGCAGATAGTGGACATCATGGAGGCGAACATGCCCGTGTCGTCGGACGTGGCGGCCGTGGCGAGGTCGGCAGGCGGCGCGGCGGGCGGTGAGGCGGCCGGTCGTGTGGTCGGCTCGTTGCGCTCGAATCTGTCCAGGAAGGTCGACAAGTCCGGTGTGGGGCAGATCAGCATGCTGAACCTGAGCAACGAGGTGAAGGAGGCGTTGACCGGCGGGAGCGTGGCCGTGGTGGGCGAGGATTGTGTGGGCGTGAGGCAGTTCGTCCCCGCGTTGAAGGTCCTGTACTCCCGGGTGGCGACCAGGTTGTCGTTCACCGGCAACACGGGCACGCGGTGGGTGGTGGGCTCATCGGGTTCGGCGTCCCGCACGGAGGTGATGGGCTGGTCGAGCGCGAGCATTGACGTGTCGGGCGGTGAGCTGGTGCGTGTGCGTCTGCTGCGCGGGAACGGTACGGGCGCGTGCGTGATCGTCACGGATGCGTCGTTGAAGTCGCTCGTGCAGGCGTGCGACGGGGGCGCGTCCGGAGAGCACGAGTGGCATGACGTGTGGGTGAACGTGCCGACCGGCGGTGCGCACCTGCTGGTCAACGCGTGGAACGCGGCCGAGTTCAACCAGACGGTGGACGTGCTCGTGGAGGACTGGACGCTCGACGCTCCGGTGCACGATGTCATGGACGACTACGGGGCGGTCGCGGACTTTAGGCACGGGCTGCTCGCGGACCGGGATTCGCTCGTCCTGACGCTCGGCGCGAGCTCGTACAATAAGGGGTTCGGGTTCCAGAACTCGTCGTCGAGCCCGAACGGCGGCATGATCACATCCGGTTGGATGGAGTCGGCGTCGAACCGGGTGCTGATCCACGTGGCCGGCGCGATGAGCCTGCAGCAGGCCTCGATCCAGATCAACGTGCGGACCAGCACCCACTCGTCGAACACGTACCGGAATATCCACTCGTTCACCGGCCCCGTGTTCGACGAGTGGGTGCTGTTCGATGCGGCCTCGTACGCGGTGTACGAGGACATGCAGTCGTTCCGCGTCCTGGTCAACGCCACGAAGGGCACTGGATGGTGCCGGATCGACCGGCTGGAGGTCGCCGACCTCGGGGCGGGCGGCGTGCGCGGGCACGCGCTCTACCGGCCGCGCCTCGACGAGCAGCTCCAGGCGATCTTCGACCGCCTCGACCAGATCGACGCCGACACCGACACCGGCGGCGGGACGGCCGAAGGCGCGGGAACGCTCGTCGCTCCGGACGGCTCGAAATGGAGCCTCACGGTCGACGCGGACGGGACCCTGGGCACGGTCGGCCACACGCCATCCAACATTCTGTTCATGGGCAACAGCCTGCTATTGGGCATGGCCGGCAGCGCGGAGGGCACCGGCAAAGGGTTCGGCATGTGCGCGTCGAGCAAGGACAAGGACTGGGCCAGCATCGTGGGCGCCGCCATCACCGCCAAAAACAGTGGAGCTGAATTCGACCGTCTGCACTGCGCCGCGTTCGAACAGGCCGAGACCGATCAAGTCGCCCAGGAGTACATCACCACGAACCAGAACCGTTGGTCGGGCAAGGACCTCGTCATCCTGCAGATCGGCGACAACGCCAACAACGACACGCGCCGCGCCACGTTCGCCCGCAACCTGCCCAAGCTCGTCGCCTCGATACGCGCCGGCTCGCCCAGCGCGCGCGTCATCCTCCTTGGCATCTGGTTCACCAACGACACGAACGTGCGGACCATGCAGGAGACGGCAGCCGCGTACGGGTGCGGGCTCGTGCGCATCGACGACCTCAACGTCAAGGCCAACCAGGCCACGGAGGGCCAGCTCATCACCTACCCCGACGGGACCACCACCACCGCCCCCGCCAAATGGGTCACCCACCCCGGCGACCAGGGCATGCAAGCCATCGCCGACAGAATCATCCAGACACTCGACATGTAAAGGAGACGACATGAACACTGTCTCTTATACACATCTCCGAGCCCACGAGACTCGACGTCATGTCGT